>WOR8_10000053_pt1 | contig 92227 bp, 123 predicted proteins | sample DeeMarSeWOR38_10_FD_19890 | JGI IMG/M metagenome (IMG submission 19890)
GGCCGCGCACTACAATGACGCATTCAACTGCGATGAGACCCCTGAATCTTTTGCGGCGTCTTGGCCTGACGAGGTTGCCCAGCTTACCCGGCACTTCCGCGCCTTTGTCAAGCGGGACCGGACTGCGCTCGAAGACGCGGCGCGGGCGGTGGTGGAGGACTACAAGAAACAACTCGCCATCTATGACACCGGCGCAATGGCATGGGTGAAACGACGGCTACTCGACGCCCTCGCGGCGGCGCTCGGCAGGGAGGGCACGGCATGAGCACGCTTGAGCGGCCGTGGGCCATGAAAGCCACAAAAATACGTGCATGGGGCGGCGACCACGACGGAGCGTTCTATCTCGGCCTACGTGAGTTTTACCGCGGTCAGGTCGTGCATGTTCCAATCTTGTCGAGCATGGAAGATTCGTTTGTTAATTGGTTACGTCACTTTGATGCCGAGACATCTTTGGCAGTTGACCACGGCCTTGGCATTGCCGAGTACGTGGTAGAAGAACTACGCTACATCGGCGCGGGGAAGAACATCATACGCTGTCCGGTTGCTTTTGGTCCGCGTGCAGAACACATGCGCGGACAGGAAATACCTTTCTGGTTCTTTCTGTTTCTGCGTCCACTGGAGAACGAAGCATGAGCCCTATCATACTCGTCCTCGCGCTCACCGTCACCGGCCCGCGTGATGCGGTCGTAGTGCCCGCGAATCTCCCCGGCCAATCCGGGTTGATCTTGTGTGAATGGACGCCACGATTATCAGCTTTGCCAATTTTTAATCATTTTCTCGATGCTCCAAGGCAACTTCATCTTGGTATGCATTACGATACTTACACAAAACCTGTAATTAGACTTGTAATAGGAGCGACTCACGTATGCCGTACAGATCCAGTTAAAATTGTAAAGGATCACAAGTATACGATTATTGCGTTCTGGAGACACGTCGGGTCTATGTTCGAGGCAGTAATTTTGTTGGATGGAAAGATTGTAGGCTACTTATGGGAACCGGCTAGGCCGTACAAATCATGGAAAAGTCAGGCATGGATCGGGATGCGGGCGGGAGGGGAACCCGTGACAGACCCAAGTTTCCCAGGAGTAGCGCATGCAGACGGTGTGTTATCTATTAGTTTGTTACAGTGAAAGTGTGTTGTGGCGGCAAACTTCGATAAAGATTGTGACTATGCTATGCATTACAGCATTAGTATGTGCTCTTTGTCGAGCTTTGTCAGAAAGGAAACGGAGATGAAAGCAAGTCTTGTTGTTGTGGTGATTTTTTCTTTGCTGTGCTGTGGGTGTGCTTCAATTATCACGGGGTCTACAGACAATGTAACATACACAAGCAAACCCTCTGGTGCTTTAGTTGTTGTCGATGGGCATCCAGTAGGAAATACACCTTGCTGGTATGCTACAAAACGTTCTTGGGGTTCTGGTCATGTGATTATGAAGATCGGAGGGCAGATTAGAGAAGCACAAGTACCGCGTGTATTCAATGGATGGTTTGTAGCTAATGCAGCATGGGGGATCGTTGGAGGAGGGATCGGAGTTATCATTGATTTGGCTACGGGCAATGTACGCAAAACCCCGGATGGTACGACGATCCATTGTGATTTTGGTTCATTGCCTTTAGAGAGTATGCCAGAGGGCCATGCTCTACCCATGCCTTGAGTAGATTGTCTATATTTTGAAAGAATTAAAGGCACTCATTGCCTTCTTTCCAGCGTGTCTGCTTTTGCTTATTGAATTTGTTGCATTTGCTCTTGGTCTTTGCTTCGATTCATTAGGCGATTTTTGTGCAGAATGTCTGGATGATCTTCATAGCTGGTGTAATCGTTGAGAAAGGAACTGGCGATGAATTGGAACGTTCAAATCGAGTACATCTCATCGAGTGGCGATCAGGCAGAAATTCCTATTTCTGTATTTGCGGTTTCCAGAGATCATGCACTCATTGCTGCAGGACAGGAAATCAGCAAAATCGATATAGATATTGTGACGATCGTGGCTGTAAGTGTGCATAGGGCGTGAAGGGAGCACTAATGCGACTTGTACGTTTGGTGAAAGGCGTTGGGACGCCCATGGTTTCGGAAGAATATACTCTTGCTGAAGATGATGCGAAAGTGATTTACATATCACGTCAAGGGGATTGTCTAAATCAGTTTGTGACGCATCGTTATCAATATCGAGATACGTCTTCAGACGGAATTGATGTATTTCATCACACTGGATTTGCCATTAGCCAAGATCCATTTTTTGAGCCTTCGTCAAGTGAAGAGTCAACTGACTACCCGGAAGATCCTAAAATTCCATCATTTTGAAGGAAGCCGCCATGCATCCTCTTGATGAAATCGACTACAAGAATTTAACTCGACCCGATGTAGCCGATCTGTTTTCCTGGGCGAAGACAAGTCTTCGAGAGGAGGCAGTCGATTCTTTCTTCAATTCAGTTCGAGAACGCCTTGTACAATGCGAAAGTCCGCATACGCAGTTTTGGGATCTTCTGGTAGGCAAACCGATCATAATAGAGGAAAGAACAGGAGAGAAAAAGAAACTGAGATTCCTGTTTGAGCCTGGGGCTATAGCTATTTTGTTGGCAACAGGGCTTCCTGTGCGAATAAAAGCAAGAGAGTTACGTAAAGGCTTTGACGGAGAAAAGGAAGATTGGTATTTCGTTGAACTTTCGGATGGTAGAAAAGACTGGCGCCCACGTTCAAAATTGAAAGCGGTTGATAGTGACTGAAGAAGAACGTCTTCGTATTCGGGTTTCTTGGGTAAGTCTGATTCGCGTAAGAGAGAAACATGTTTACGCGAGAGGCACTCTAAGACTTCCTTCAGGTACGAAGATCCTAAAAGTGGTAGGTGCTCTTTTTCGGACTGAGTTTAGTTCTCTTCAAATCGTGTACATGAGCCCACGGGGAGAGAAGAAAGTACCAGACTTTAGAGAGTATCACTTCGCCGTATATTTTCAGGGAGCAAGTCTTCTTCTTGACGAATATGTAGATACTGTAATCACTACAGAACACAAGGAACCCGTTTTTGTGGGGTGTCGGATTTTGCCTTGACAATACCTTACCAGATTTGATACTGAAGGGAGCGCGGAGGTAAACTAAATGATCCAAAGATGTCCTTTTCTTGGAGTAGTCTGGTTTGGTATCCGAACCGGCGCTGGACTTATCTTTGGTGGTTTGCTCCCAGAAATCCCTAAGCTCATCTCCACGTCATTTGTTGCTAAAACTCATGATCTTACCCGGCCTGATGGCTACTTTACGGGGTGTGTTTAGCTCGCTGCGGGGTATGCCCGCGGGGCGATGACGTGGAGTAGCCCCAATTCATAGTGTTTGCAGCGCCTAAGTAGGTGCTATCCCTCAGCCCGGCTTTGGTTAATCCAAGCCGGGCGCTTTATTTATGTCGAAAACTGGACACCCCAGATTTTCTTGAAAATTTTTCATCTCGAAGCGAGCCCTAGAGTTAGAGAAGTATCGCAATAATCATAAGTGGACACTATCAGTACTTTGGCAAAGGGAAGGTAGAGCATATGCGAGGTACTTTCGCGTAGGCTATACATGGGCGGTAAAAAAAAACCAGTTTTTATTTGCAAACTGTCCTGGATTCGTATAATGGTCTGTAGAGTCAATAAAGCGACTCGGAAAGGAATAGGCCATGTCAAAAAGTTCAGGATGGTTTGAAGTTGATCGGGAAGGCTTGCGCCAACTGATCGCGGAGCGGGGACCGGGCTTTATTGCTTGCGAACTGCTTCAGAACGCGTGGGATGAACGCGTTCGACATGTCTCGTTTTCCCTCCATCAATGCTCGCGCGGCAAATTCATGTTTCAGGTTGAAGATGATTGCCCAGAAGGTTTTGCAGATCTTCGGCATGCCTTCACACTCTTTGCTCCGAGCGCAAAGAAAGTTAATCCGGAACAGCGTGGGCGCTTCAATCTCGGAGAAAAACTGGTTCTTTCTCTTGCCGAGCGGGCCGTAATCAGTACGGTCTCCGGGACAGTGATTTTCGATCGTCATGGGAGAACCATTTCTCAAACGCGGCGCGAGAAAGGTTCTTTGGTGGAAGTGATCGTCCGCATGACGAAAGACGAAGCAGAGGCGTGTAGAGCCGTTGTGGAGCGTTTGCTACCTCCGCATGGCATCCGCACCGAAGTCAGCTTCTTATGGTCAGGGACGACCGCGGAGGGGCTTCTGGGATGCCGTCATAGGGATCGTACTATCGAGGTAACGCTGCCCACCTTGATCGCGGACGCGGAAGGCAATTTGATCCGGACGCGTCGAAAAACGAGTATCGAGCTTTACGATACTCGCGCATGTGGGGAGGAGATGGAAGATGCTTATCTCTATGAGATGGGCATTCCAGTTGTGCAGCTTGACGGAAACGATCGCTGGCATCTGAACGTGCTGCAAAAAGTTCCGCTTAACATGGATCGAGATAACGTGACTCCTGCTTACTTGCGGGAATTGCGTGTAGCAGTTTTGAATGCCATGGCAGACCAGTTAACAGACGAACAAGCCACGGATGTCTGGGTAACGGAAGCCAGTGAAGATGCTCGGTGTTCTCCGGAAGCGATTACAGCCGTTGTCGAAAAACGGTTCGGTGAATTGCGGGTGAGTTTCGACCCTTCAGATCCAGAGGCGAATGCACTGGCTTTCTCTAAGGGGTATACGGTGATCCCTGGGCGTACATTGACTCCTGGCCAGTGGGAAAACGCGCGGCAAGCTGGCGCCGTCTCTCCGGCTGGTAAGGTGACGCCGAGCCCCAAAGTTCTTACGGGGCCAGACGGGGTGCCTGCGATTGGGCTTGAAGACTGGTCTCCGGAGATGAAGATCATTGCGCGGTTCGTACGGCGTTTGGGAGAACTGGTCTTGAGCAAAGAAGTCACGACCAGTTACTACCGCTCCTCGAAACTTGATTTCACGGCCGCATGGGATCGTGGGGTAGAGCCGACGATTTCATTCAATCTATTTCGATGTGAGTATGCGATACGTCGGTTTTCGCAAAATCCGGTACATTTACTCAAACTGATCATCCATGAGTTTGCGCATCAGTTTTCCAGCAATCACCTAAGCGAAGAGTTCTATGATGCGTTGACGTTTTGTGGTGCTAAGATTGCGACGGTGATCGCGGAAGACAAAATCAGGCTTCCAAAACTACTTTGAGAAAGAGTATGTCTAAAGTACGTACTGATGTAGATCGCATGCGATGGCTTTTGATGCACAACGCATGCATTAACTTGGAAGAGAGTTCTCGTGTTGTTGTAATAGAGGCTGGTAATAAAAAGTCACGTACAGTAATTGTCGCAATCCCCTACCCAAAGAAGACCCTTGAGGCGTGGCGTCAAGCCGTAGATCAACTGATTGACAGCGGAGTTTCTTAATGGCTGAACCATTAACTCTGCGGCCCTCGGCTGATCGAATCCGAACACAGATCGAAGGTCGAGGGCTACTTGTATCTAAAGCAACTGTGGCTGCAGTAGCTCAGTCAGAGATGGCAATCCAGAAACAGATCCGGCAGCATTGTTTGGAAGAGTACGATCTAGAAAATCCAAACAGTCAGCAGTTGATTCAACTTTGTTTTGATACTGAAGAAGTTTTGACCCCCCATAAGCTTCGGCAATCTGTTCTTGGTCGTGACATCTTGCGATTCCGGAAAGCAAATGCCACTCATCGTATTGCTGGCAATCTTCTAAAAGCAATGCAAGGTGAACGGGTTCACTGGTCTCATGTAGTTGTCAGTACTGGTCGAGTGGAAGCTAGAAAATTCAATGTTCAAATCATGCCAAGGTCTTTGCGGGCGGCTGTTCCATCAGTTCGAGGGACTTTTGCAAACGTGGTCTTTCCGACTTTGGAATGGTTTATCTTGGGGGCAGCTTTAGGGGATATAAAAGCACTGGACGAATTTGCCTATTCTGGGGCAACTCCAGAAGTAGACGAAGCGATTTTGGAAGACGCGCTCTGTATGGCGGCGGCTTACGATCTTCCACAAGAGGTATACGAGACACAGCTTTCCAAGGCGTTTGGGGAAGAAGAGACTAGGGTAGCGCTTGTAGCTATGAATGAAACTTACCCAGAGCTTTTTTCAACGTACGAACGTTTTAGGGGTGAGCGGAGCATAGCTTCGCTTTTTGGTAAACCTCTTTTGTTGGATGGGGTAGGAAAGAATCCTGGCGAGTATTACATGCATACGTCTTGTCAGGAAGTTTTGGACGCCTTGGCACTTCGTATTCATCTTTGCTTTGAGGGAATCGGAGAAATTGTACTGATCGATCACCATAGTATTTTGGTGGATTTGTCAACAAGTGCTGACTTCCAAGTGTTTGAAAAAACATGTAAGTTAGAGATCGGAGAATACAGTATAGATCCGGAAGTACAGTACGGAGCAACATGGGCAGACGTGACTTCGGGTAGACCTTCAGTGCCGTGTCTTTACGGCAAGCGGGGGGTGTGATACAACATGAGCGTTATCCCTTCGTGGGGAGCCCGCCCCCCGGAAACCGCCCGAACTTCCCCTGGGCTCCCCCATTTTTTCTTCTTGACGCGGGCCGTCAGCGTTCGTAGGATCTACTCTGCTGAACCCGAAAAGGGCTGTTGGGCAGGGAATTTGAGGAGTAGATCATGTAGTTTTGTACTTGAACCCGAGTGAGAGGGCGGAACGACAAGGATCACTAACGGGTACGATTGAACGGGGGGTTTGATGCGATTCAGTGCTGCGGGTCTTTTCGTCTTTGTGTGTCTTTTTGGTTGTGCATGGTTCTCTTCTTTACCAACTCCTATTGTCGAACCGCCAGCCGTTCATACTACAACGGCTACTGAAGTCGAGGCTCTTCGTACTGCGCCGACGCTCATGGAGCGATCGGCTTTTTTTGATTTGGCTTCATTCATACGGGTGCGCGAAGAGACGGCATTGTTGGATTTCTTGCATAATGCGCCAAAGACGGAAACACCGAAAATAATCAATGGAAAAGAATATCCGGCGCCAACTGGAGAAGTGTGGGGTTGGAAAGGGGTATATAATACCAACGGATATGGCTTGGGAGAATGGGTTCGACGAGCGGCGCATTATTACAATTGTGAAGAAGCGTTTCCTTGGTTGCGCCATTACACCCTTCTTAATGTTTACAACTATTGGATCTACTTCCAAACCAAACAGCGTGGTCCTAATGAAGCTGTAGGGTACACCTACCAGAAGACCTTACCTGCTTTTGTTGTTTCAGCCAGCCTTGCTTCTGGAATCCCAGAAGATGTCCTCACTGTCAGAACCCCTAAAGGGTACATCGTCCCGGAGGCAACCTCATGGGATGGATCTTCCTATTCGCGCCATCATTGCTATGAGCCGGTAGCGAAAGCGTTGCTTGATCAACGCATTCCTTTATCTGATCAAGAGCGTGAATGGTGCGCCGCGATGTTGGAGCACTATACACGTAACCAGATAGGCACGGCCGCGGTTCCTAAAGCCACAACGCGTCACGAATGGGCGCATTATCCTGTCCGTACATATGTTTCGATTTACCAAGCATTCAAGGCGCTCTATCGTGAAGCGGCGGAGGCATGGTTGGCGGGGCAGGAGATAAACTGGCGTGAGATTGTACCCCCTTCGGATGTGCCCGTCGCAGTAGAGCGTTGGCTTCTTGCAAAGGATGCGCTGAACTATGCTGTATGGACGGTCTACTGGTCAGCACATCCGCAAGGTGGAGGGAAGCCGAGAGCGGTACAAAATCGTAATGGCGACTGGATGTATGCATGGGATCAGAGCGATCCTAACAATCCTGAATGGCATACACTGAACCAATGCTATACAGAACGGCCTTGGTATGTGGGATTACGGGCGAGCGCTTGGTTTTGGCTATGGGCTGAACCCGATTGTCCGCAATGGACTAAAGATCTGATTGTTTGGTCTATTTGCGAAGAAGCGCGTTGGTGTTCTCGGGATTGGAGATTCCTACCAAGCCTTTCTACTGTCTCGGCTCAGAACGATTCTTGTAATGGATGGATTCATGGAGGCTTTTTGCCTGTTGAGGCAAACAGCAATCGATGGATTCGAGAATCAACTGCGCTGTTGACGCCTGACCAATGGGCGGCGTTACCAACTACCGTTCCCTATCATCCTTTGACATGCCTGGAAGCGCGGGAATCGGATAACGGTTACTTTGCGCACTATTGGCCGACGCCAGATAATCCGCAAGGAATGGAACGTTGGCACTATCCGAAACGGCATATCACTTCTACTAATCCAAAAGATCGCATCTTTGGGCCGCGGTTAGACATTACAGGCGGCTCTTGGGCGGGGATGCCGGATGTACTGTTTTTGGCAGGTATGGCTCAGGGGGATTTGGAGAAGATCAAACTTTCAATCTGGCTTTGTTATGATTATCTTGCATTCTTTCCCATTTTGTATTATGGGGAAACGTTGCAAATGCCCAAAGATAAAGCAGCGCGTAAATGGTATGGAACTGCCGCGGGTAATTCTAGAGCTTTTTATTGGACGGCGATGGCCTGTGGTGAAGTATTGAGGTACTTCTTGGTTTATGAAGACCAGAAGCCTTTGGAGTGGTTAGCAATTTCTGGAGGAACAATTCGTTAACAGATCTCAGAAAGGAATAGGATGTGTACTGCCGCAACACTACACGCCACGTATGATGACTACATCACCTGCCTTTTAGTCAAGTTCGGTGTTCGTCCAGATGATCTTGCGGACGAAAAGCAAGCCTTCTATGCTTCTTGGATTGAACGCTACCAAGCGAAGTATGACCCAGGAAGAGCCAGCCTGAAGACTGCTTTGTATTCTTTGTTGGCATTGCGGTATCGTGCTTATTTCAAGCGCATTCGATTGTTGAATGAACGATTTGTGCTTGAGGAAGAGCTTGGCAATACGGTTTCTTTGGAGACTGTGCCGGACTATCGCGGGGATGTATTGGTTTTGGATCCTGAAGTGATTCGTCAGGAGTTGACTAAACTATCAGGACCGGGGAATGGGGGACGATCGAAAGATTACGTACGTGTGTTCGATCGTTTGCAGGATGGATGGTCGTTGAGGCAGATTTCAAGGGAAATTGGATACTCAGTGACTTGGGTATCTGAAATGGCTAAGACTGTACTTTCAGTAGTGCGTTCGGTGGGTGAAAAACTGAACATCGGGCTGGAGTGGTGAATAAGTGAGTGTATTGGGAACCAAACTCGCAGCAGCGTTTAGTAGCCCATCGGAATAATAACCGTCGAAATTCTGTGTAGAGTTTGGTTCCCTGATCATTTTTTCTTACCGGGAGTGAGTGATGCCAAAAACAAACAAACGTCTAGTAGGTTTGCGCATCCGATTGATGGATGACAAACTGAGTCGAGAACACTTGTTGCAATTGCTCATTGCAACAGGTTTGTACGATCCGCAACGCGAGATTTTGCGCGGGCCGTACAAAACATCTGTACGAAAGTGGGCATCGGCGGCAAAGCGGTATGTGCAGGAAGAGATGCAAATTTCGGCTGATCTCGGGTACATGATCGAGGGTGAAGGGGAACAGGCAGTACAACCTTCTGCTGTTACTCCAGTCGATCCCGGTAATGTGCTTGGTGGGCAGCCTTCAGAACCGGCGGCTGTTCCGGCTCCGGTAGCCCCGGCTCCAGTTCCTCCGGCATCCCCAACTGTTGCTCCACCCCCGCCTTTGGCGGTTCCGGTAGCGCCGACTCCTCCGGTAGCGGTTCCGCCGCCACCTCCGCCCGCTCCGACTCCTGCTCCTGCGTACGCGCCTCCGCCCGCTCCGACTCCTGCTCCCGCGTACGCGCCTCCGCCCGCTCCGATTCCGACTCCGGCGGCTCCGGTAGCGCCGACTCCTGCTCCTGCATACGCGCCGCCTGCGGCTCCTGTTCCGGCTCCGATGCCTGGACCGGCTCCGGTTCCTGTGGCGCCTCCAGTGGCTCCAGTGGCTCCAGTAGCGCCTGTTCCGGCAGCCCCGGCTCCAGCAGCCCCGGCTCCGAATCCGTTTCCTCTCCCTGGACCAGTAATGCCCACGGAAGATCCTGCCCAAGTCGCTCCCCCGGCAACACCTCCAATGCCTGCCGGGTAAACCCGAGGAAGGCCGAGCGCAATGCTCGGTCTTTGTCTATGAGAGGGCGGTTTGGTGAAAACGTACGCGAATGTGAATTGGTTGGATTGGGCTAAGGCTCAAGAAAAACTGTTTCCATTCGCGTACGAACTTCTTCATATACTTGCTTCTTTACCCGCCAATAGCGTGATCTTCCGTTCAGGCTTTCCGAGTCGATTTACGACAAAACAAAAACCTGTTGAAGACCTATGCCTGTACGCAGGGGCGGCTTTAGCTGGAGCGAAAGTTCTGGCATTGGATGGTCGCGTATATCGTGATGCAGATTGGGCTATATTCAAAAATTGGATTCAACGAGAATTAGGCGTTCCATTATCTGATTTAGATAACGGCACTTTTCTCTGGAAGATATTCATAGAGCCACATCAATGGAAGATACTGAATCGTGTAGGACGAGTGAACTTGATTTACATGGATCCTACGAGCGAATGGACTGTTTATCGAGAACGGGTTCCATTTGCTTTTCCGTTGACACTTCTATTCAGTTCGGTGCTTAGAGGGCCTGTTGCGCTTCCAATAGCATTAAGCTTTCGTGAAGATTTGACGGAAGCGGTGATCAAACAAAAGGGTAAGTGGCGGTTTACGAAGGTCATTTTGAATCCCTAGCCATGTGGTGAAGTCATGCATTTCAATGTTCCTTATCCGTGTCCGCAGCGTGAAGAATCTCTCTGGAGAATGAAAGAGGTTGAGCGACGAAGACTGTTAAAAGACTCTTCGTTCATTGTTTTTCCGCTGCGGCCGGAAGCCCTTTTAATCAGAACGGTGAGCGGGTTGCTATTTGTCGCGGAACGCTGGTGGGATGGATGGCGTTACATTTGGAAGTGTGGGCAGTACATCAAATCCGCGAGGGAACATCTTAGTTTTCCTTGTATTTTGCGTGGGTATATAGATCCAGTTGACCCTTCTATTTTTCGATTTTTTGATGTTTTGAACATCAATGGATTAGATATGCGCAGTTTTCCCTTCACACATCGAGAAGGGGAATTGAAAAAGCTGGCTAAAGATATGAGTGAAGGTGTGCGCAATTGGTTAAAGCCAGCAGTATCCAGAACATTGAATGATAGTCATGGTGATTTCTATGAATTGCTTTCGCATCCTGTTTTTGCGTCTGAACATGACAGCCATTTTGGGCGCGGTATTCGCTTAGTATCTTTTGGCGAGAAGTTTGATTACTATGGTACGAATCATAATTTGGTATGCGACCGGGGTGAGCATATCAAAGTATTTGTACTTCACGCACATCAGGATAACAAAAGCGCATTTGTAGGAATTTTTAGCGATGTTTCTGGGCGCGTGCATACGATGGGGAGCGTGTGGCAAGAAGGTTTGAGGCGGGATCAAGTAGTCGAAGTAATTGGCTATGATTATCGGCCAAAGTATCGAGCATACTATCGACTGGATTATGTCATAGCGCAACCGAGAGCATCAAAGCAAGATTGCGTTTTGCAGCAATATCCGTACTTGGCGGAGTATTTCAAGTGGGAGAGCACTCCGAATCCAATGTCTTCGTAACATTGGCGCTGCTTCCTGAGATAGAGAAATGGGTTCGTACGGTGTACGAGCCTGTTGAATTGTACATCCAGGAAAATACTCATACAGTGGAGGCAATTCAGAGACTCCATTATTGGTGTCGTTTGCAAGCATGCGGCAACAAAGTAGGTGTTGCAACACTACCCCCTATAGAGTACCAGACGAGACTTCTTGCGGTTTTGGAAGAGGGTTTAGTGGGGGATCTATTCTTTTCGACTGCAAGCTATGATTTGATGACAGAGCCTTTTTCTGGACGTGTAGTAAAGTCCACGATTCCTACTGAAGTAGAGCAATCATCGCTAGTGGAAAGATTGTTTAGCTATCGAACATATCATGAACGATACCTTTTGCTGCGTGAGATAGAAGAATATTCTATTGTTGCACTGAAGGCGATTCTACTTCGTAATGCTGAGGGTATTCATCCAAGACGGATTACTCGTCTATTGCACATGTTAGGTATTTTGACGGATTCCAGAACTAGTAGAGAATTTGGATTGCGATACTTATGGCAATCACCTGGATTTTAGGAGACAATGAAGTTCTTCGTAGGAATGCCATTCGATCGATTTGTGAACGTTTCCGGAAGCAACATCCAGGTGCTTTACAGAAGGAATTGCGTCAACCCCGATCTAAGAAAAAAGTGATGCAATGGGCGAGTCAACCGGACTTAGTACCTGCGGTCTATATCATTGAGGGATTTTCTTTTTTGAAGTCTTGGGAAACGATGGGGTATGACCTCAATGCATTGGGTAAAGAAATTATATTGATTACAACGGATCCTGCATGGAAAGCGAAAGAACGAATCCATGCACGCATTAGACAAGTTGGTACAGTGATTGAGTGTCCTGTAATGAAGCATTTTGGCATCAATCCTGTTCAGTACATAGATGAGCGAGCGAAATTTTATGGCTTACGCATTACTCCAGCGTTGGCATGGGAAGTATTTGCATGTGCCGGGAGGGATTCATGGCGAGTGGAGATGGAGGTACTGAAGCTACGTTACCTCGATCCAGAGAGCTATGATAAGGCGTATCCATTTGTCCTTTATCGCCATCCTGATAGAGATCCTGATTTCCAATCCTTTTTATATTCAGATGTAGTTAGCTTTTCGCAGTCTTGTGATGGCGTGAATGCGTGGACATTGATATGGAAATTGATTGATTTCTGTTTTCGTATGTTTGATTACAGAGAAACGTACGATAAGCAAGGAAATCTAAAGGGTAAGGTTGCTCGGCAACAACAAAGTCGTTTGGAAGGGCAAGTACTACTATTCAGTGAAGCGCAGCTAAATGATTTACTGGCTGAACTAGTAGGCATTTTTCCGATTGTTAAGGATCTCGAAATTGAGTCTCCTATTTATAATGCGATGTTGAATTGGCTATGTCGAATGAATCGAAAATAGCTAGTGTGAGAGAAGATCGCACAGTTGTTTATCCAACTATGGCTGAATGGCAACGGATGCTTGATGCGATCCGAAGCAATGATTTAGTTATCGTTGATTTGGAAACGTCTTCATTGGATCCGCATACAGGGAAGATTGCAGGAGCCGCTATTCGTGTCGATGGACAAAGCTACTATATTCCAGTGGCGCATATGGGGCTGGACTCAAGGAATGTCCCTGATGAAGCTTGGGAAGAATTTTGTGCATATCTGAATGGGGTACCTATCGTTAATCATTTTGTTAAGTTTGACATCAAGTTTCTAATTGCTCAAGCGGGGGTTCGTCCTTTGATTCGATCAGATACAGCGTTATTGGCTCATTTTGTAAATTCTGATCAGGATCTTGGGTTGAAGAAGCTCTCTCGTCGTTGGTTGTCTACGCCTGATCGTAAAAGCTTTACTCAAGTTGCTGGAAAGAGGAATCGGAATGCTTGTAAGATTCCTATTCATCTTATTGCTCCATACGCTTGTGATGATGTTGAAGAGGTAGAAACTCTTTTTCAGATGTGGGGACCACTATGGGAAGCTCATCCATTACATCGTCTTGAAATCGCTATTCTAGAAGACTTCATTAATGTTGAACTATTTGGGGTGCGTGTTGATTTAGGTAAACTTAAGACGCTTGAACACGAATACAAAGAAAAGTGTGAGCAAGCCAGATTGAAAGCTCTTGCTGTCTTGGGTTCGGATGTCAATATTGATTCACATGCTCAAGTAGCTAAGGCATTCAAACGCATCGGCGTGGAATTACTATCTAAGACAGAAGGTGGAGAAGATTCAGTAGCAAGAGATGCGCTTAGTATGGTTGATGGTCCTGGTATTCGAGAATATTTGGAGTACACGGCCCTTGCAAAGATTTTTAATACTTATGCAAAGGGTTTGTGGAAGGTTGTTAAAGATGGGATCATTCATCCAAATTTCAAACCATTTCATGCCAGCACAGGCAGGATGAGTTGTGAAGCGCCTAATCTACAGAATCAACCGAAAAAAGGGCCAATACGCAGTTGCTTCATTGCGCGCGAGGGATACTACCTTGCTGAGAGTGATTTGAAACAAGTGGAATTGCGCATATTGGCTTCAGAGGCGCAAGCGCCAGTGTTCATAAAAGCTTTTATGGAAGGGCTAGATTTACATCGCGTCATTGCTGGTTTGATGTTGCGCAAGCCATGGGTTGATGTAACGGACGATGAGAGGGATGCAGCGAAATCATGTAACTTTGGTGTAATCTATGGCATGAGTGCGCATGGATTATCTAAACGTCTTAAGATCAGTTTGGAGGAAGCGCGTACACTTCTGGACATATTCTTTTCTGTGGATCCTGCAATCTATCAATTTATTCAACGGATGATTTGGCAAGGGCGATACAAGGGGATTATTTACACTAAGTTTGGTCGTCCGCGTATCATTCCTCCAGATGGGATTGCAAACACTGACCCAAAGAAAAGGGCATTTTGGGAACATACATGTGTCAACACAATCATTCAAGGTACTGCTGCAGACATAAACAAGATCTGCTTTCATCGTATCTGTGAGATGGGCAAACGGCACGGATTTGTACCTTTGCTAACAGTGCATGACTCTGTTTTGATGGAAGTACCTAATGCGTTATCTCCCGCAGAACATGAGCAGATGGTTAGACAAGCAATGATCTTTCCTATAGATGGGTATGTTCCTCTCGACATCGATTATGAGTATGGGCAAAATTGGGCTGAACTTAGAAAGATCCATGAGGAACAAAAGGCAATCGACTTTGCAGAAGTACGTAATTGTAGTGCTTGTATCATTCGGAAAGAGGCGTATGCTCCAGTACCCCCACAGCAAAATCTCAACGCAGTTGTCATGGTTGTAGGGAGAAATCCGGGCCGTCAAGAAGATCGACAAGGGTATCCATTTGTACATGAAGCGCCTGCTGGAGCTTTACTAGATCGTATCCTTGTTAATCTTGGACTAGATCGTTCCCAACTACATGTAACAAATGTAGTGAAGTGTTTTACCACGATGAATCGACCCCCTACGCCGTACGAGTGTAAATTTTGTGCGGAAACCTGGTTGCATAGGGAAATTGAAAACATCAAACCGAAAATCATTTTGACATTTGGTAATGAGGCTATGCGAGAAGTTACTGGAATGGGGCATCTATCAATCACAGAAGCGCAGGGAACCCCCATTCAATTGAAGCATTGTATCGTAATACCGTTACCGCATCCTTCTTATTTATGCCGGAATGCCATGGAAAAGACGATGGTGTTTGATCATGTCTTGCCACATGTAGCTTCTCTATTGCAGCAATTTGGGGTGCATGATGGAAGTTGTAAGAAGTTGTAAGTTAGCTACTGGTGGAATTTTCTTGTCACAAGGCTTTGAAGTGCGAATCAATGAGGGCGATTGCGTTCAGCATTTTGAGGCGTTTAGAAATCCTGATGGAACTTTGCAGAGCCTATCTATTGATAGACGCATAGCGATCCTAAATTGGGTCGCTGAATCCCTATTGTTTAGGAGTATAGCGGATACTGGATTTCTTACAGAAGCGCTTCGTAATGAATGGATTGAGTATATAGAACAATTGCGGTCTCGTGTGAATGGATGAATGGAGTTTGTAATGACTACTCTGATAGAGCATGCGCAAAAGTTGGCGAAATTTTTGGCAGACGTTACTGCTTTCACCAATGACATGAAGGTGGAAGTTTGTACTGTTAATAACTGGACTGGTTCAGAAATCGCCATGCGCATTGCTCAGTGTAGAGCATACATCAATACCCTAAATGAATACTGGAAATGGTATCGACGACACGAAGACTTTGCAAGAATGACCTATGAAGTGGAGCGTCTTCGATTAGAGGAGTTGCGAGATCAAATATTGTACGATCGTCAGGAAGAAGTTCAGGGGAAAACGAAAGAAGAGAGATTGTTCCGCGCACAGCAGCTTGTAGTTAATGGTGGCTTTGACATGGAAGGCATGAAGAAGAAAGAATTTTCTCATCATAGTTACAGAACTGCGTTGGATTTGATCGATCGAGATTTGAAGAATTTGGAACGTACGCGGCGCGATTTGGCGATCCAACTGGAATGTATAAAAGTTGATCGGGGTATGGTGGGTGATGAACTTGCTACTTGAGGAGTGAATTATGGCAAAACTTGGTGGATGGACCGAATCGCCGTCTGGAGCGCCTACGCGTTTTAAGTTAGGTGCCGGGCAAGCATGTCGCATTGCTATGCTTGATCAAAAGCCTGAAGTAGAACGTGCCCATTATATAGGCGGGCATTATGCTTGCCTCGGGGAACAGTGCCCATTTTGTCATTCTGGTACTGAGGTAGCGGATTGGAAGCTTCGGTATGCAGCGTATATTTTAGTGTATACGCAAGACATGTCTGGGCGTCCGGTTCCTGGCGCTGATGGGCACTATGATGGAGTAATTACTGCCTTTTCGTATTCGCACGATAAGCATACGCAGTTTATCCAACTTGCTCGTATGTGCGGGGATCCTGTTAACTATGACATTGTTTTGATGTGTCAAGAAGAGCAGTTTCAACGTTATCAGATTTTTCCGGATAACTCTGGAGCCCCTTTGTGGACTAGAGATGACCAACTGAAAGCGAAGGTCATTGCGGAGTACGCAAAACTACCTAAAGATCTTTCTCAAAAGTGTGCGCGCAAAGTTGGTTTTGAAGAAGCACAAATGCTTTTGGCAAAGTCAGGTATGCGGCGTAGCATGACTCCTGGCATGATGGCACCTGGATTTGGTATGGGAGGGGGAGTTCCACAAGGCTTTCAACCTCCTGGAATGGCGGTTCCTGGGCATTTTAGTCCACCTGCTGTTCCTGCGACGATGCCTCCAGCGGTAGCTCCGCCAGCATCGCCACCGGCACCGCCCGCGGCTAGTCCTGTTCCTGCAGCGCCAACACCAAATCTTTCTGAACCGGCTGCTACAACGCTTCCTGGGCCTATGGCAGCGCCTCCGGCTACTCCTGGGCCTGTCGCGGCACCTCCGGCTGCGGCACCTCCGGCTGCGGCACCTCCGGTTGCTCCTGCACAAACCCCGCAGCAAGCGAGGGCTGCTATTGACGCCTTAATGCATTTACCAACACCACCTTCTACGGAATAGAAAATGTCAATTCGGGTGGTTGGGTTTGATATATCGTTCCGTACTGGATGGGCTATTTTAGTTCCAAGCGTTGAAGCCAAGTATGGTGCTTATGTGCTTGGTGCTGGAGTAATTGCTAAGGATCGTCCGCCAAAACTTCGGTACAAATTTACGAAGAACGGGGTACTAGCAGCGCATTACGTTGGAGTAGAGGAACCTTTTCCTACTAAGGGTTCCGGGTACATGATCGAAGTATCAAAACGTGTAGGAGAACTACGATCTTTGTGTTTGGAACACGAGCGTCCATTACTAGAGGTAGCATCAATTCGTATGCGTTCTTTTGTTCAACCCAGAAGGAACTTCTATATACGATGCTCCAAGTGTAAGACACGATTGAATCGTTATGGTTCTTCTAAAAAGGCTGAAGAAGCAAAAAAGCGGATGGCTACGTATGCGTTAAAGTGTCCGAATTGCGAATCTAATTTTATTCCGAGAGTAGAGGCGGAAGGAAAAGAGCCAGTCATTGCTTTTGCACAATCCATAGAGCCCTGTCTATCTGTGCATGAAGATGATGCAGACGCCATTGTGATTGCGTTGATGACAGGATTATATGCGAATGTTTTTCCTATCGAGAGGCTTGAACCATGGCGACGGGAATTAATCCTACGGATGCGGAGCCAAGCAATACAAAAGCGCCCCATAAAAAGGGTAAAAAGAAAAAAGCCCCGGCTGAATCCACAGGTGTTACTATTTCCCAAGAAATAGTGCCAGTGTCTCAAGATATAGATTTTCCCGATCCTGCAAAGCGCGTTACGCCGTTGTTCAATCTTGCTGCTGTTGTAGAAGCGATAAAACAGAAGCAGGGTTCGCAAGCTATAGCAGATTTTCGTGGTGGACACATTCAATGGCCAGCTTTTCCATTTATGCTTTCTGCTTTGGATCGAGCAACCTTAATCAATGGTGTTCCTCGTGGGAGGATCGTTGAAATATTTGGCGAAGAGCATGTAGGGAAAACAACGCTTTGTATGCGATTGGCTGCTGCTGTACAGTCACAAGGCATTCCTGTACTGTGGCAAGACTATGAGCATGCGCTGGATGTGAATTTTGCACAACGCATGGGCGTTTCTTTTCATGAGCAATTCATGGCCTTTTGTCAGCCAGAATCATTGGAAGAAGGATGTGCATTAATCGAGATGGCATTACAGGGCGGATTTCCTGGTTTGATTGTTGTTGATTCTGTCCCTGCTATGCAACCTACGGAAATTTTATCAGCAGCGATTGATGACACAGATCGTATTGCGGCGAAAGCGAATGCATTATCTCGTGCTTTGGTGCGAATCATTCGACCATTGGCAGCAACATGGGCAACAATCGTATATGTGAATCAACTTCGCACTAAAATTGGAGCGATGGTAAGTAAGTTTACTCCGGAATTTGAAAAGTACACTACGACAGGCGGACTTGCTTTGAAGTTTTACGCATCAATGCGGTTGCATATGAAGCTGAAACATACAGAGTCATGGGAAAAGAAACATCAACGGTCGCATATTTTAGTGACGACCATTAAGAATAAATTGGGGTGCCCGTACCAAGAATGTGAATTGGTATTATACCCAGGACAAGGGTTTGCCGGTTAATGCGTTTACAAAGACTTCGCATAATCAATGTCCAGGCTCACATAGACTCTGTAATTGAAATCGGTGCAGTAACAACTCTTGTTGGTAATACTAACGCGGGCAAAACTTCGGTATTACGGGCTCTTCGCGGTCTCATAGATAATGCACCTATCCGTACATTATTGCGTGATGGCTGCGATCACATGATTGTAGAAGTCACACTTATTTCAGACGAAGATAAAGTGGCGTTAATTTCGTGGAAAAAAGGTACCAAAGCGAATGAGTATCATGTGGTTGTGGGGCATGATCACGTTGCTTTGCGATCTGTAGGAGCGAAGGCGCCCGATATTGTAGAATCTTTACTACAGATGGGGGAGAAAGGGGCAAGTCAAGGGGAGCGGTATTATCCTAATTTCCGTACTCAAATTGATCCCCCTCCATTTATCTATACGTCTGAAAGCGAACGACTTAATAGACTCACACAAATAAGCGGTATTGGTCGTCTTCAAGCAGCAATGCGTTCATTGCAGAAAGACCTAAAGTCTGTTCATCATGATGTCGAAACCACGAGAGCGCAGGAAGAGCAGGAACGAGAAGACTTGAAAGCGTTTCAGGACGTAGAAGCGCGTCTTCGTGGATTAGCTTCTATTAGGGAGTATGTCTCAAAGGTTTTGCAGCGCTTGCGCATTCAGAAGGATTTGGAACGGTTGTCTGCTTTTCGTCAATCTGTGAAGTCTTTACTTTGGATTGATGAGGAAATGGGCATGATCGAAGCTTTAAGAAGATCGCTTAATCTACTGACGCGCGCTGCTTTCTACCGAGATTTATTGATCAAGATTCCAAAAGATTTGAGCGATTGGCATCTGTACTTGCTTGGTCTTCTTGAAAAAGTGGCTACTTTACGGAATATGCTGGCTCTAAAAGAGCTTCGGAATAAGGCAGGAATAGCAGAAACCGAGGAAAATAACTTGTCGAATTTGCTTGCAGAGCGAATCAAAGAGAGAACTGAGTGGCTTGAAGTCACGAAAACATGTCCTCTTTGTGGGCAGCCCACGACAGCTTTGCGAGAAAGGGTTTCTGCATGAATACTGCAGTATCTTGGGAAGAGAAGATGAAGACTCCTACTGTAGCGGAGGAGTTCATTCATCGAACTGAAGGAATGTTCAGCTATCGTCCTGAAATTTTGACTCCGGATCGTTTTTCCTGGTCGGATGAAGAGAAAGTCATGATGATGGCAATCGACGACCAGAACAAGCTTCCAGTATCGGAGTCATTCTACAAAACGTTTGGTCTTTCTTTTCGTACTATTGGCAAGCTCTCTTCTAGAGCCCAGGAATTTGTCTGTCGTGATCTAGTATCTGATACCGGCCTGGAAATGGTTCCGGTACGTTTCGGGGAGCGAGTGATTGGGTTCAATCGTACGCTCACGGAACCAAGATTCACATTTTGGCAGGAATGCAATCATATTGCTTCGCAATGGCCGGGTGAGTGGCGATTCGATCGTTTTTCATCCCCGTCTTTACGAGACCCTACTTTCGGGTTTTGGATGCTCAACATTGGAGAGAACCTGAACACAGAGGAGTTGCCGCATTACCCCGGTGTTCAGCTTTTTTTTGATCCTACTAGTATGACACATATCGCTAAACGTACAGTTCTTTTTTGCTTGTCGTGTACAAATGGTCTTGTCCACGTCAAGGGCGCCAAGAGTTTGACGGGTCGTTTTTCTATAGGAGATCCGCATTCTGTTCAGGGGGCTTTCGGAAGGCTGCGAGAATCCGTGCTTGCCAATGCCAGGCAGATGATGCAAAATGTTCGTCAAGGCGAACACATCATCGTAGATGATTTTGAAGAGAAGCGAGATCCGCTCATGCGCATGTTCGGTGTGCGTGATGATACTTCTCTTGAATTGGCGGCTGATCGTCTTCCGGAAAACCGCTATTCTGCGTATGATCTTCAGTACGGCTTGACAGAGGTTGCTCAGAGGCTTTCTCGTCGAGACGAAGAACGGGTCAATATGGGCGTGGAACGCATGCTGCAGGAGTTGGTGAACAGTTCAGGGAAACCGTTCACGCGATTGTTGAAACCTTCTAAGATCAGCAGCAATTAATGCCTTTTCTCGGATCCGAAAACGTCCAGATCGAGGGCGAGCGGATGGTCATAGGTCCGCTTGCCCGCGGTTTGTACATTTGGGTTCCAGTAGCTTCTGTGTTGAAAGCAATGGAGACTGCAGGGTTTCATCTTGTACCGAGAGAAATGGTACAGTTGATTGCGAATCTTGCACAGCAAATGGAAAACGCTGATGACTCTTCGTCTCCTGCTAGTGGCTGATCCACATATTTCAGACATTCCTCCGGCATCTAGAAATGACCAGTATCCTTTGGAGGTATTGGGAAAACTTCATTATGTAATTGGGTATGCAGCACAGCGAGCAGATGGAATAGTGTTTACAGGAGACATTTTCCATCGACGGTCGTTCAATGATTACGGGTTGTTAGTAGCAATCATAAATATGTTGAACGAGGCGCGCAGGCAGAAACTAGGGTTTACTGCTTTTTCCATTGTAGGCAATCATGATGTCAGTTTGCGCCACTCAGAGTTGAATAAGCAGCCATTTGGATTGTTGGTAGCTTCTGGAGCACTAGTACGCATTCCTAGTACCGGATTGCTATTCGGGAATGTTCTTCTTGTAGGTAAAGATTTTGAACGAGTCCCTACGCCTGAGTACTTTTCGGTTTCTGAGCAGTTGGATGCTTTAGTGGCGCAAGAGGTGAAATGGTCTGTTTTGGTTACTCATGGAAATCTCGTTCCAACGGGTTTTTCAGCACATGGAGATTTCTATCAATATGCGCAGTTAAACCCGCGAGCGGATGTTCTTTTGAACGGGCATCTGCATTCTGGGTTTCCAACGATGCGTCATGGAAGAACTTTGTTCATAAACCCAGGAAGCATTGCACGAATCTCCCGCGATGATCATCGTGATGAGTTACGAGTGATCTTAGCAACGTTTACCAATGAAGAAATCTTAGTAGAAGATGTGGCGGTGCCGTGTGCTCCATACCAACAGGCATTTACAGATACAGTGGCGCTTGTGGACACGGCACCCCACATTGTTGATGTTGACCGTATTGTGTCGCAGTTAAAGTTGGATGTGGGGCACGATACACTGGAATCTATGGATTTGGATCCAGATGTAAAGCGTGTCGCTATGTACTATCTTGACCAAGCAAAAACGTAAACCATTCAATGCTGTTGCTCCTACGTATTTGGCGATGTATGAACGGTGTCCTCGCCAATTCCGATACGCGCGCCTGGATGGTGAAGAAGATCGGAGTGTTGAAACAGAGCCACAAGTATTTGGTAATTTCGTTCACTATGCGATGGATTTTTACTTGGGGCAACGTATGGAAGTTCATGCGGCTTTCTTGCGTGCGTACCAGGAACGTATGATCGTAGAGCACACAGCAGCGTTAGTTGGGCGGGTTTTGGCTAAAGCTAGAAAAGCATTTGAGTGGACAGCGGCTCAAATGTATCGAGCAATAACCAAAGAGCCAAATACCATCTATATTCCTGAATTTTATTACACAGGACAAGGATTAGAAGGTGAACCGATTTCAGGGCGAATCGATTTGTTAGTCTTCTTTCCCTCGACCAGAAGTTTTCATGTATATGACTACAAGGGAGGCCGCCGAATACCTGACGCAGACCAATTAGTGTTTTACAAATGGGGGGTACAACATTACTGGCCTTCTGCGAAACAGGTAGGAGCATCATTCGTTTGGTTTTGGAAAGAGTATATAAAGACTGTGCGGTTTACAGAATCCCTAGAACGACATGTAAGTGAGCGGATCAAAAAGATGTTGGCTGGAGTAGCCGCAGAGCAATTTCCCACAGATAAGGGTACACATTGTAGATGGTGTGGGTTTAGACATCTTTGCCCTGAATTTGGAGGGAGAGATGACGGTTGAAGATATGATGCGAATGAATCGAGAGCTTGAGGAGCTACGGACGCGCATTCTTCGCAAACAGGGAGAACGTGAATCCCTATCTCAACAAGCAACTGTATTAGAAGCGGAATTGAGGAGACAAGGATTTGATGTTGATAACTTAGATACATCGATTCAGAATTTATATATGGAATTGAATAGTGCTACTGAGGAAGCAAAGAAGAGATTGGCAACATTAGGAATTTCTTTGCATGGAATTGCACATTCACAGTGATGTGTTGCGCAGTCTTGCGAGACGGATTTCTGGCGCTATCCGTAAGAAAGACGATCCGCGATTCGGGCGTATATTTTTGTACACGATGAATGATAGCGCATGCATAGGTGCCGGAGATCTTGAGTACTTTACTGTTGTCAATACTCGGAAAGCGCAGGTTATTGAACATGGGGCGGTAGTAGTGTCTGCGGAGAAGTTCTTAGCGATTAGTGGTGGGACACTAAATGGGATGATCTGTATTAAAGCGAAGGAATCGATGGTTTCGATGCAACAAGGGAGAAGTCGTTATCGTCTTCCTATTCTCGGTCAGTGTGGTCTGGAAAATCTACCGACGATTGAGTGGAAAATATCTATTTCAGCACATGGATTTTTGCAGCAGTTGAAGCGTTGTACATCTATTGCATCAAACGATTATTATCCATTCATAGAAATTCATGATGGACGTTTATCAGTTACGGATAACACAAAGGCAGCGGTATTTCAGTTTTCATCCAATCCCGTAGAGCGCATTCATTTATCGAATCGAGGCGCAGAACAACTTGTAACTTCTTTGCGAGGTATAGATGTTAACGAGGTACTGCATTTTGGATGGGATGAGGCTTGGCTTGGTGCTTGTGTAACGGATCAATGGTTTTGGATTCGTTTCGTTGGAGGAGAGTTCCCGAACATAGCTTCATTTTTTTCTGGGCAACCGCAAACATCGTTTAGAGTGGAGGCGGAGCTTCTTAAGGATGCGTTAGGTAGAGTATCTGCGATTGGTAAAGAAGATGTTGTACTGACATTGAAGGTACAAAATGGATTGATTGGACTTCAGGCGGCGGATTACGAAGGTGGCATGGCTTCGGATGCGATCGAAGCAGATACCGAAGGTGAGATGGTCTGTCGATGTTTATTATCGGACTTTCTTACTTCTGTTACCCTTGCAGGCGCAGAAAAAAGGGTAATCGTGAGTATTACAGATAGAGTAATTCTTTTTTATGGACACCAAGCGGCAGTAGCGTTGGCAAGGATGATTTGATGGAACAGATCGAAGAAATTAATGCTGCGTTGAATACAGCTTGGGATGAGCAACAACAGCGCCTTGGCGAAAAGCGTAGTCGAGAGGTACGTCTTGCATCTCTTGTCGAGAGGCGTATTGATTTAGAAGCGAAAGAACGTCTTCTTCGATGTGTACAGGAAGTGTTTAAGCGCCTTTTGGATGAAGGTCAAGAGAAGATTCTTCGTATGATTGAGAACGTATCTTCAGCCATGTTAACCGAAGTATTTTGTAAACCAATTCGCGTATATTGCGAAATCATTGTAAAGAGGGGGTTGCAATGTCTTTCGATTGAAGTTGAGATTGATGGAGTGCGTCGAGATCCTCGATACAGTTTGGGAGGAGGAATTTCAGATGTGCTTGGGTTCGTGCTTCAATTTGTAATCGTCAAATTGACTAAAAACGTGGCGCCAGTGTTGGTACTGGATGAGCCATTTAAGAATGTGGCAAAACAGTATCATGAAACACTTGGGGACATGATTGAACGATTAACTGAAGCAACGAAAATGCAAGTGGTCATGATTACTCATGAATCAGGACTTGTAGTAGGAGATAAGAAGTACTACATTCATCATGATGGAACAAAGTCAGTTGTCCAGGAAATGAGACAATCATGATCAGATGTGATTTTGGATGTGGGACGGATTTACGATGTGAACATTTTTCTCCTGATCAGGAGCCAGTGCGAATCGTTCAGAAAGGATTATGGAAAATACCCATATTCTTATGTGCGTTTCACAGAAGGCAATTAAGTCTGAATGATGCCACTACCGAGTTTCAAATATTACTCGGATCGGAAAGATTTGCTCCTGGTTGGGTTTTTGACGATCGTACGATCATTCATGAAGATGTTCTGAAGACATTGGAGGAGACCGGCAAATCAGTGGTATGGCATGGCCCGAACGTATCTCATTCACAGCCCTATGCCCCTCCCGACGATGAGCCGGTCTCCCGTTTTACGCTATTGGATCGTCGTGAATAGCAATTGGCCTGTACAGTATCGTCCGAAAGCATTTTCTGAAGTTGTTGGACACGAAATACTGATTGGCATGCTTCAGAAAATAGCATTTGATGGCCAGATTCCAGCCATCATGTTGTGTGGTCCATCTGGAGTTGGTAAGACGACGCTATTGCGTCTGTACGCTAATGCATTAAGTACAGGCAGTATGGAAGCGCGAGAAACGACTTCAGATCTATTGGAAGTAGATGGAGCTACGCATGGAAATGTAGAGACATTGCGCTCGTTTGTACATTGGTGTCAATTGGTGCCTCAGCATGGACGCTATCGAGTTGTTTTGATTGACGAAGTGCATGCAATGTCTCGGGAAGCCTTCACCGTTTTATTGCGCTTGGTGGAAGAGCCTCCAGAGCGAGCGCGATTCTGTTTTGCTACAACCAATCCGGATAAGGTACCTGCTACGATCTCTGGGCGATCGATGGTTTTTGTCTTGCGTCCGGTTGGATTGCAGGAATGTCAACAGCGCTTGGAGCAGATCATGGCGATGGAGAACATTGATCTTCCCGCTGATGTGCTTCAGGAGATCCTTCGCATCACTCATGGGCATGTTCGTAATGCTATTAAATTGCTCCAGCAAGTTTGTCAGGCTACATCCCCGACAGTCTCTTTAGTAAGAAGTCTAGAGGGGTTTGCTGGAGCGTTTACTGAGCGAGACTTTTTAGATGCTGTGTTTAAGGGTGATCAGGATCGATTAATGGAGTACTGTGAGATCGTTCAGGAGCAAAACATAGATTTAGCGAAATTCTTGAAGTCAACGCTTTTGGTGTTTGATCAGTTTATTGCAGATTTGCTAAAGGGAAATCAAGAGTTACAGTTCACACGTTTTTACGTTTGGATGGAAGCGCTGATTCAGCTTTACCAGGAAGTGCAACAATTTCCGGGAATTGCTGGATCAATATTTCGAGCCTGGTGTGCGAAAATTTTGCAACTGGCTTGAGTTTCGAGTATGATCTTCCTGGTTCCTATCTGGAAGGATCGGGAAGATGGATCCGAAAACGTTTCTTCAGCAGTACTCTTCAGAATCTCCTGTGGAGACGCCGCCCTCTGCGGCGTCGGAAGAGCCCTCCAGCCCTTCAGAGCCCTTTGTACAGCGCTTTGAGGAGTTGATCCATGCTCGGAATGTCCCTTCCAAGGATGAGATCTTCGAGCTTCTCTGGGCCATTCTACGTGTGCAGGGTAGCCGGGCTGCGCAGTTCGCCCGGTTGGAGGCTTCGCAACAACTCAAGAGGTCAACATTGACTGCGGATGCTTCCAGGGAGATTCGACAGTTTATGCAAGGGCTGCGTCTCTACTACGAAATGACTGGCGGAAAGAAGCGACTATCTGTATTAGACGATCGAGAGGTAGAACGATCTCCGCGCGGCAGGATGATTAACCATTTCGCGCGTACAGGTTCCTAATAGCATACGAACGGATTCCTAACGTGCTGAAAGCGTACGAAGGAATAGGAGTTCCTGCCGAAGTCTTGGAGTACTTATCTCACTACCCAGAAAAAGATCATTTTGACATTTTGACAGACATCGTATACCGAGAAGTTCCGGTATCGATGGAGCAATTTGTTCTAGATGATGCCTACCTTGGCCTAAACCGTTCGATTTTTCCTAATCTTGTTCCTCTACTTACTTACTTAGATCAGTTTAGTCTACAAGAGATTTACATGCTGATCGGGCGTGGTGGAGGAAAATCGACCGTCTCTGCAATTTTGATGGCGCGCGGGACGTATCGTCTGATGTGTTATCGAGATGCAAGAGCTTTTTTGGGATCCATTCCAAATAAGGAAATCGTTTGTTTGAATGTAAGTGTATCTGAGACTCAAGCCAAAAAGGGTGTGTTCACTACGTTAACGGCTATTTTGCAGAATAGTCCCTGGTTCAGCGGTCGTTATGATGCCCAGACGCTTCGTATTAGCTTTGATGGTGGTTTTGAAGTACTTTGTGGGCATTCAAAAGCTACTACTTGGCTTGGTATGGATATTTTTGTAGGAGTGCTTGACGAAGCAAACTTTTTGGTTGATCGCTCTGACCGTTCTAATGCGGATGAATTGTGGGATGCTATTCAAGATTCTGGGCAAACTCGCTTTCCGCACCACTATAAGATCATCTCTATCTCTTCGTCACTTGAAGACAAAGATTTTATGACTCGAAAGATTGAGCCTATTAAAGAGGCACGCGCTTCAAGGATTGTTATTCCTGGTCTAGAACATCTTTTGTCCTATCGAAAGCGTTCAGCATGAGTAAACGGAGGGCTTCTAGACAAACGCTCCAAAGACAGCGTATGAAACCTCCAGAGTTGGTGTACAAAAAGCTCCCTGCTCGATTGACTAGGGAGAATTTCCCTACTGAGTTTTTTCAAAGGGGCATTGAGTTTGCCGTAATTGGCCCAACGTGGGATTTCAACCCAAAAAGAACGATAGAAAGTTACCGGGACGAATATGCGAAGAAGCCAGAAAAAGTAGCTCGAAATATCGGGTGTCGTCCTACATTAAGTGCCGGGGAGAAGTTTTGTCGTAATCCTAATCTCATTACTGAACGAGCAAACCATGATCGACCGTCTCCATTGATTATAAATGGAGATGGTGGGCCTTATCATGAATGGTTCCGCCCGAGCGATTATGAGTATGTGGCAGCCTATGATCTAGGGCTACGTCGGGATGCGGCTGGTTTTTGCTTGGCACACGGGGACTATGAAGAGGGTAAGATAGTCGTTGACTTGATGATCCGGAGAGAAGTAGAAGAAGGCGCGGAAATTTCGTTTGCTGAACTTCGGGGGATCACGTATGATTTGTGGGATCGCGGATTCTACGTAGCTTGTGTAGTCTCCGATACTTGGCAATCCGAAGAAACACGACAGGAATTTGAAAGTCGAGGATTCACATTTCGGTTCATCTCGACTGTGCGTAACTCGGCTCCCTATGAGACCCTATTGGATCTGTTGGTAGACGACAAACTGGATTTCTACTATGATCCAATTTTTGATGAAGAGTTTAGCAATCTGATTCGGAATGGAAGGAAGATTGATCATCCGGATCACGGGCACAAAGACTTGGCGGACGCTGTGGCGGCAGCGGTATATGTGATTTCGGAGACGTTTAGCGCCTCACCTATGATTGGGTGAGCGTTTGACTCGACGGGGAGGGCGGCGCGGGCGTAAACACCGCGCAGAGACAGTCCGAGAAGCAGAGATCATTGAGAAGGCGGAGCCTGCCTTTGCCGTCTACTCTCATTCTGCGCAACTGTACGATCCTACCTATTGGGAATCAGAGCGCCAGCACGGTTCAGTTTACAAAGACTCTATTTGGGCTTTTGTAACGATCCGAGCTATCGCTACCGTGGGCGCTACTGTTCGATGGGCCTTGATGCGAAAGACTCCAGGCACAGGGCCAGATGAAGAAGTTGCCGAGCATCCTTTACTTGATCTCATCGAACGACCTAACCCACATACCAGCAGATTCGATTTGTTGGAAGAGATTTTTTGGCAGTACTTGCTGGAAGGAACCAGTTATGTAGAGATGGTAGCGCATGATCCTGTGTTACCTGACATCAATCGGAAGTACCTGCCCATCGGTCTTTATGCTCTGAAATCAGCATTTGTCGATCCTCTTCCAGATCCTAAAACGCGTGTCAAGGGATACGTGTATTCTCCGAACGGCGAAAACATTGTTTACAAGCCGTGGGAGATCATACAGATTCGAGCGTACAATCCGGAAAACGATCTGGAAGGGTACACGGCATACGATACCGCTCAATCTGCAATTGAAGTTGATCGAGATACTCAACTTTATTCGCGCAATTTTTTCAAGCGAGGGGCTTTCCCAAGCGCTGCCTTGGAAACTGACCGCATTCTTCCGAAGTCTATACAAACGCGCGTTAAGTCTGAGTGGAAGAATCAATTTGGTCTACGCAGAAATGCTCATGAAGTCGCGCTCTTGATGGCAGGGCTGAAATACAAGCCCATCGCTTTCACGTTCCGCGATATGGATTTCGAGCGTTTGCGTAAACTTGCACGAGAAGAAATTCTATCTGCCGGAGATGTCCCGCCAATTGTCGTTGGCCTAACAGAAGGATCTTCTTGGGCTAACGCACATCAACAGATGTCGGACTTTGTTACACATACGATTGGTCCGATTCTGATTAAGATCATCGATCGTTTCAATCTCGATCTTGTGGCTCGCTTTGACGATAGCCTTTACTTCAAACCTGATTACGTTTCCTACTTAAAGTCTCCTGAGCAGGATGAAGCCAATGAGCGCCGTGCCCGTGCATTGTGGAAGGACGGACTCGTAACTAGGAATGAAGCTCGTGGAATGGCAGGGTTTGGACCTGCGAATGAAGACGGTGATGTATTCATCGATGCTCTGCGAGATCTACGTAACACTGGAAGTACTATAAGGCCAACTTCAAGCGGATCCCAAGATCGGGATGGGGAGGAAAGAGATCCTGGCACTCTTCCGGATTCTCCGGATCGTGCGCGTGAGATAGAAGTACGGCCTCGTAATCGCCTGGATCGTGTAGTCACTGAAGAATTGCGCGAGAATCAAATGATTTTACGCAATTCTGTAAGGAAACTGCGTGAGCGGTATCGCATTGATCTTCTGACATGCATAACGGATATGTTTGCTGCTCAGAGTCGTCACTGTATGGCGAAATTGGCAAGCGAAAGCAATGGTTTCTGTACAATTGAAAAGACGGCTCCTGCTGAACTGACAGGCTTTCTTACGAATGTATCGATGGAGTTTACCAACAGTTTTGTTGGCCTTTTGATGCCTCTCGCTAAGGAAGCTTCTGAGTTAGTCATTTCTACACTTCTTGGGTACGAGACTGTCCCAGACAGTGATTTATATGATGCTGTAGCCAATGCTGTAACTTTGATGTTCTCTCAAGTGAATGAGACGACGGGTTTACGTTTGGCTAAGGAACTAGAGGGGCATTCAGAACGGCTCACAAAGGGCGAAGCAGAGCGCATCATCATCAGTGTGTTTGAAGACAGTATTGTAGACAAGCACAGAGCGAACACAACTGTAGAAACAGAAATGACACGAGCCATTAGTTTCGGCATGCAAAAAGCGCTCGATATGAATGGATGGATGGCGAAAACTTGGTTGTGTGAATCAGGCAATAGTCGAGATGGGCATGCTCATGCGGATGGTCAGACGGTACCGACACAGGAGCCTTTTTTGGTTGGTGGAGAAGCGCTGATGTACCCTGGAGATCCAGAAGGATCTCCCAATAATGTTTGCGGTTGCCAATGCATGATAGTTCCGGGGGCGCCAAGTGCTTTGCATGCATCTGTTGGCAAGGATGCGAAGACGCCGATTCAGAAACCATATTCCGGAGCAGGAGATTCATCGCTTCCTTCAGATATTAAAAGCTTGCCCAAGAAAAGACGCGAGATCTTTGTTTCTGTATTCAATCGTGTTCTCAGAGAAACCGGAGATGAAGGGAAAGCGTTTGCGCAAGCACGGGCTGCGGCTAAACGTGGATTGAAAAAAGAATCAGTAGTTGATCCTAATGGGCAAGATCTGGAGGAATGATTGATGGCCATGAGTCGTGCCAGCGATGGCAAGAACTTAGCTCCAGAAAAGCTCGGTAAACCGCCGAAGAAAAGGAACAGTCCAAAGGTTCGTAAGAACCGTGGGGTTATCAAAAAGGATCTTGTGAAACAATCAGCTACAGTAGGTATACCGCAGGAACGAATTGAACATATCTGTCGCTTTGTAAAGCAGGATGAGGAACAACGGCTCGTTTATGGCATTGTCTATGAGCCAGATGTTCGAGACGCAGATGATGACTTTTCGGATAAAGGCGAAATCCTGAAAGCGGCACATTTGTTCTTGGCTGAATTTCGGACAATGAAAATTCAGCATTTGGTTCCTAATAGTGGAGTAGTAATTGTTGAAAGCTACATTGCTCCAGTTGAATTTGAGATGAATGGAGAGATGGTTAAGCTGGGTACTTGGGTTTTGGTGACAAAGATCTTTGATGAAGAAATTTGGAAATTGGTGCAGAGTGGTGAATTGACTGGATACAGCATGGGCGGATTCGCCACCCGTGAATTTGAAGAAGATTCGGATTCTCGGGGAGGGAGTTAACAATGCCCAGGTTGACGGACATCGTTGTGACTGAAGTTTCTTTGGTCACACGGGCCGCGAACAAGCGGAAGTTCCTTTTGTTCAAAAGTGACCCGGAGGAAAACCATATGGATTCCGCGAAGCTGGAAGCAATCCATACGGCAGTCAAAGATCTGGGTACCAGCGTGAATGCCTTCCTTGAGAAGACTGGTGCCAAGGTTGATGTGCCGAAGAGTGCCGAAGTTTCTGAATTGGTGAAATCAGTTGGGGGACTTACGGCAGCGATCGAGACCGCGTTCAAGAAGCATAGCGAAGATCAACAGAATGCAGAGAAGAAGATCGGGGAGCAAGCGGAGGAACTTCGCAAGCTCACTGAGGAGTGTGATGACCTGAAGAAGAAGCTGGAAGTGGCGCAAAATGAGATCCCTGATGAGGTTTTCGATCTGTTGGAAGAAGTTAAGAATGGACTTCCTACAGACGAAACTCTCAAAGATCTTCTCGAAAAAGTGTTGAACGAGAAGTTGGGCCTGAAGCCCGTGTAACGGGCGCCATCGCCAGTCAATTATTTGCTGGTAGGTACGTTCAAACGACTTTGGAGATTTCAATATGAGAACGGTTGAAGACCTGAAGAAAACGGTAGCGGGCATCAGAGACGCTGCCGGAAGGGTTTCAAGCCGTGAGAACGTGGAGAAGATGGCGCACGACCTTCTCGCGGCTTCAAGAACCCATGCTGATGAACTTCGTAAAGGCCAGTACGCGGCCATGGATAGTCATGAGGAAATCTTCAAGAGCGCCAACGATCCTGAAGAATTTCTGACGACTGTTCCGATGGAGCAGGAGGCGAAAGAGTTCCACAAGTGGCAGGATGACGTGCTCATCATGACCGCTCTTCTCACGAAGACGCACCCCATTGTGGAACGTCCAGATCCAAGATCATTGAAGACGTGGCGACGTGGTGAGAGACGATTCGCAAAGTTCATTAAGGCGATGAGCGATACAGCCGGATCCGGGCAAGATTGGATTCCGACTCTGTTCTCTTCGCAGTTGATCGACACCTTCCATCTTGCGCAGCGAGTTGAAGGCTTGTTCGATGCGATTGACCCGATGCCGAGTGATCCTTTCAAGATTCCGATCGTTTCTGCGGACGGGTCGATCAAGATCATCCCGGAATCTACCATTGACAATGCGACCAAGATTTCGGCTGCTACGCCGGGTACCAGCAACATTACGCTGGAAACGACCAAGCTCGGTATTCGGATGGTGTTCTCGGAGGAATTGAACGAGGATTCCATCATTCCGATCATGCCATTCTTGCGTAGGAAGCTTGCGCAGAACATGGCGATCGGCGTGGAAGATGCATTGCTCAATGGCGATCTTTCGACAACGCACATGGATACGGACGTGACCGACAGTGTTGACCCACGGAAATCGTGGAATGGGCTTCGTGCTTTGTCGTGGGATGTCAACGCGGCCGGTACTACTACGTGTCTGGACATAGGTGGCGCACAGCTTCAACTTGTGCATGTGCGTACGGTTCGCGGATACCTCGGCAAGTACGGTGCCGATCCGATGAATCTTGTCTATATCACGTCTCCTACAGGCGCTCTTCAGTTCATGACGCTGGACGAAGTGCGTACGGTTGACAAGTATGGCCCGAATGCCACCATCCTGACTGGCGAGATCGGGAAGGTGGATAACATTCCGGTGCTCCTCTCCGAAAAGATTCGTGAAGATCTGAATGGCAGCGGTTTCTATGACAGCACCGCCACGGATAAGACGATGTTCCTTTGTCTTCTTCGTACGGCGTTTGCTGTCGGAACCCGCCGTCGCATGACTCTCAAGACTTTCACGGATATTCAGACGGATCAGCAAATCTTGGTGGGGCTTACCCGGAAAGATTTCAAAACCTACTATCCGGGTGAACCTGTCGTGGCCCAGGGATATGACGTGCCGAACGCTCTCACGTCGTAGGTGAACTGAATGGGAGAGGGCGAAGCGGCAGTCGCCCTCTCCTCTTTGACATAATGTTGCGACGAAGAGATGACACTGTGGTTATGTTTTTCTATCTACAACGAAGCTCCACATATACGCGATTATTTACTACGGTGTAAATGTGCAGCACCACATGCAAAAGTCATTGTTGTAGACGGACGATATGATCCTTTTCCTGGAGAAAGCTTTCATTCTGATGATGGTACTTTAGAGATCGCACGCGAGTTGGCTGATGTGGTGATCGAATGCCCGAATGGACGACCATGGCCGAATGAAGAAGTAAAACGAACTGCTTACTTCAAGGTTGGGGAGAATGGCGATGAGTATCTGGTCGTTGATGGGGATGAGGAAATCATAGGTTCCGTATCACCGCAATTGCCATCGGCATTGGATGCAAATGTCCAATTGCACCGGGATACGGGACAAAAGCCGTACCCGGTGTTTCGCTATCATAAGCATGATGATGATCTGAAAGTTCATGGGCATCACAATGCGATTTGGAGACGCGGAATACACATTCCACGTAAGAAAAGCCCGGTATTTTTACAGCGTGATGTAGGATTTGCTCTTCTTCATCATACGCGTATTCGAGAACCTGAAAGACAGCAGAGGAAGAGTCATTACTATCGGTGGCTATCGGACAGGGAACGCAGTTTTAGAGCTATTGTTGGAGAATGAAATGTCTTGTGTAATCGAAATCAAAGCATTGATGAATTATGTGGGTCCGCTCGGTCAGTATACGCGCGGTCAAACGTTTGAACGTCCAGAGGGAATGCGAGGTTCGTTTGAGGCAAAGCCGCAGCATTTCAAGATCTTGCGTACAATCGATCTGGAACGCGTTGCGTTAACACCGCCGCCGGAGGGTGTTCGACGTATCGATCTGACAGCGAAACCAGGATTTCAGTGCCCCGCGGAAGAAAAGCGTCTTGTGAAGTGGTCTGGGAATCATGTAGTTACGTACGCTGGAGAAAGGGTGGTTCCTGGTACAGAATTGATTATTCCGAAATCTTGGTTAGGTGCGCTGCTAGAGACTGACGGCTTCATTCAACTCAGAGGAAAGATTGCTCCGGCTACCGAAGTTGCGTAGCCATGGCTTCAATTTCTCAATATGCCTTAGTCACGTACGAAGAAGCAATTGATTGGTTGGGCGATACTACGATTTTAACAAAGACGATAACGCCGATCATCAATCGTGCTTCCGAAATCGTTGAACGAATCACAAGTAGACATTTCGTACAGCGTGCGAAAACCGTGTACTATGATGGTAATGGCGAGCGGGATCTGAATTTATTTCATTATCCGATTGTTGTCGTGTACACGGTTCACGTCGATAACGATCGTGAATTTGGGGATGACGAGCAATGGGCAGAGGGCCGAGATTTCATTGTCTATAAACAGGACGGAATCTTAGCTGCTGTAGCATTGAATGATCCTACGCATGGACTTGGGTATTGGCCTATCGGAGTACAAAACGTCAAGATTTCACTGACGTATGGGTATAGCGCGGTTCCTGAAGACATTAAGCAAGCTGTTTTGGAGATCATTCAAGATTTGTACAGTCGTATTGGGGCGAATCGTGCAATCACGGAAGAGCAAGTTTTGAATTACCGTGTGAAGTATGCGGAGACGGCGTATGGACCAATACCGAGATCTGCTTATGACGTATTGATGTCTTATGCAGATCCACTTGGGTATATGCCGCGCTTTACGGAGGAGTAAAGTGTCTTTTCAAAGTCTCCTCATCCATAGATGCACGATCACGAAGCCTGTCACATACACAGACCCGTACTACTATGTTGTTCAAGAAGAAGTTGGAGAAGACATTTCTTGTCGCTTGGTAGCGATTGACGCCACCTTGATCCGAACCGTATTGGGGAGAACGCCGCGGGGAACCCATATTCTGTATTTGCAGGGAAACCAGGAGATTGATCAGAATTACGTGGTGACTCTTGATCACATTACAGGACGCGAATTTCGAGTAGTGGAGGATCTGCCAGCGTACACGACAAGCAGCGTTCCGCATCATAAGGAATGCTTGGTCGAAGAAAAGACGCAGATGTAATGGCTACTAGAGCGATTCGTGGTTCTTTCTTCTTTTGGACGCAAGTGAGGCGTCCTAAAAAGATGGAAGCAACCATCAGAAGTTTTCAGAAAGGGGGTGCTTTCTGGCATCGTGTTAAAGAGACGTACATCCAGATTGGAAAGTTCATGGTGCGTATGTCTCGTCAAAGAGCACCAGAGTTCACGGGTGCCTTAAAGGCGAGCTTGAATTACCGTGTTCGAGGTCCGTTGGAAGAGCCTGAGATGCGTTTTGCAGCGGACATTTTCTATGCTGCGCCAGTAGAGGAAGGAAGTCGAAAGCATGTTACGTTTTCGCCACGAGTACGCTTGTGGGCGGAAGCTAAAGGCTACAATCCATGGATCATCTATCGGATGATACGTCTTGAAGGAACTGCAGCACATCCGTTTTTTTGGCCCACTGTTGATGATGGAGAACGTGGTTTACGATTGCGGTTGTATAAACTATTGAATCGTGTTGTTAGAGGGCAATGACCCGTGGCTTACATTCATGCAAAAGTAATTTGTGAGCATCTTCGGGATGTGTCGTTAATTGGCATGAAATCAGCCGCCCCGACAGGCGTTGGCGCCAAGATCATTCAGCTTGGAGATCTAACATATTTTGCTGCGGGCATTAGCAACACGGTTATTCCCATCATTTTGATTAAGCCTATTCGGGCACCTTTTGATGAGAGCGAAGCCGGGTTGCTTAAAGCCGCGTACACATTATTAATTCGTATTGTGTACGTTCGATCGTACTCGGAAGCGTCGGGGGCTGTGTCATTAAAAATTCAAGATACAGAGAAGATCGTTGAAGCGCTTTGGAGTGATTGGTTGTTTGAAGGGATTACGCTTGATGCGGTAGGTAGTCAGATTTCATCTTCCATGGTGACAGATGTTGATTTTGAACCGGAAGAAGATCTTTTTGCGTCAGCGTTGGATGAATCGTTGCAAGCCAGTGCGATAGAAGTTGAGACCATGGTGCATGTGAATAGGAAACAATCATGAAAATCGTAATTGAAACTGACGGACTTTCTGACAATACGCATATCCAAATCAACGGTGACGATTACAAAGACATCATCTCATTTGGATTTTTTATCAAGGAACGTACTGATAAGTGTAAGTTGCAGATCAAACGTGCGGTGCCAGGAGCGCCGGATGCCTGGACGAACCTCTTTGGTCCAGAGATTTCCCGCTTCGATAATGATACAGCCAATAGAAGAGCCGCAGCGCCGCCTGCAACCGGAAAGTAAAGGCGTGAGGAGTAATCGCCATGCCGGATGCCGGACTTGGAAACAAATCATACGCCGGTCTCAACTTTGAGACAGCTTGGGGAACGAAAAATACCGATCTTACGCAATTTGAAGGTGTGGCTACGGGGTTAAAACCCTGGATCGACATCAACAGTGAAACATTGACGGTGGAAGAACGTCCGCTGCGTAGTGCTTCGTTGACTGGTATTGGCCCGCTATACAACAAGATCGCACCAGGACCGAGAGGGATTACTGGAGATATTGTTTGGACACCGAATTACGATTCGGAAACCATTCAACGTTTGTTCCGAGCAGCGATGGGGTTTTATCTCAATGTAGGTAACAATGAGATTCAGTACCGTCCAGATGACAAACTTCCAGCGGTGACTGCAGAAGTCCATCTCGACAAAACGGCCGTGCGTTTCTATGGTGGTTCAGTTTCTCAGCTTCGCGGAACCGTATCTCCTGATAGTTTCTTCGATATTACGGCAAGTTTCATCTTCAAAGATTTTGATGAAATTGCCTATGTCGATTGGAAGACAGTCTCATTCGATGGCACAAACAGGGATACGTTGATTCGCTCTGATCATCTTTCGATTGCGCGATTCACACCCGAAGGTGGAAGCAATATCGACATTGCCAGTGTACGTGATTTCGAGTTCTTCTATGACAATCGATTGAACCCAGATCGTCGCGTTCTCGGGTCACGGTTGATCAAAGAACCTGACCGTACTGATCGATTGGCTACTGGTGGTCGCGCTGTACTTGAGTTTGACGATGCAACGCTGTTCTATCAATTCTATACACAGACTGTGGGACAAATGATTTTCAAGTTCGACTCTGGAGAAGGAACAGCTTCCAGCGGTACGAACTTCAGCATCATTTTCGATTGGCCGCGTGCGCGAATTGCCACGGGCACCCCCACGGTAAACGCTTTCGGTATCATCACTCTCGAAGTGGAATGGGAAGGATTGCAGGGAGTAGATGGTGATTTCGGGACAGATGCAGCGTTGATTGCTACGATCATTAACAATTCTCAACTTGCTGCGAATGCACAGCCTGCTAACTATACGTCCTGGACTCCATAGTGATCTTGGTTTGATGGAGATGGTCGATGACGCTCGATCCTCTGTCTGGTCGCTCGACATACGCATTGATTGAATTGGAGACCGAGTACGGTCAGCGACCATCTCCATTCCCCGGTACTACACACCAATACGTTCATTTTACGAGTGAAGATTTCGATAAGCGAATGGATAATCTTGTTTCTCCGAGGTTATCATCTGAACGAGTACCATGGACGCGAGTATACAGAACGAATCAATATGTTGAAGGAACGTTGATTTTTGAATTGGGGTATAAGGGTGCTGAATTACTTCTACAAGCCGCGTGGGGAGAACGCAAGACTACGAACTTTGCGAGAAACCAAGCTCCTGAAGTTTACAATCATCTTTTTTTGACGGCTGCTGATTTGCCTTCTTTCACGATGGAGGTTGGGTTTGGCAAAAGAGCATTGCAATTGTATGGTTGCGTGATTAACACGATTACCTTAACAGCATTGTCGATGGGATTCGTGGTTTGCAAATTAACGGTTGTGGCGCAACGTGCGGAATTGTTTAGAGTACCAAGTGCTGAAGTGCCGGTACGCACTCCTGTAATACACGATCAAATGATTACGGGTACACATCATGGCGGGATGATTCTGATTTGGTACTCTGAATCGCCTGGTACGGAAACATACATTCCTTCGCTATCTTCCTTTGAAGCTACACTAGATAATAAACTTCGTATTGCTTATCCGCTTGGTAGCGATTTGATGAAGAAGCCTGCGCGCGGAGACTATCGGCAAGTCTCTGGACGATTTGTTGGGGAGTTCAATGACCCGGCATTCGATGCATTTCGTCATTATTCATCTGCACAGAAATGTGTGTGGATACAGTATGCGACGAATGGCGTGAATGTACCTATCCCAACTGGCCCTGGATCTAATCCAAATGGAAATGTTCCTGGCTATGATTTCACGATTGAATATAGAGGCAATAAATTAGATCTTCGTTCGGCTACTCCGAAGATCATGGATACGGGTGTAGTCATTTTGGATGTTCCGTTTGAAGGGTACTATGATGTAAGCGGAACGCAAAGCCCGCCGAACCCTCCGGAATTGTTGTGGAATGATGAACCATTCATTTTTAGGACGCAGAATGATTTGAATGGTCTTCTGTTGTCCGCTTTGCAGAGAAGTACTTAGGAGTGATGTCATGGAGCGTAAACCATCCCCAAAGCCCGAAGGAATTGAATCGGATGCACAAGCATCCATGATGCAGCAGTTGCGGGAAGTTGATCCGGAGATCGCAAAGAAGGGAATGCCGCTTAAGCCAGTTGCCGAGGCGGCAAGGCCACCGGAAAAACCTGTGGAACAGAAATCAGAATTGGCGGTTTTAACAGGGCGATGCGTTTGGGATACCGAAACAGAAATGTGGACGGATCGCTTTGGCAAGAAACATGGAATCCATGTCTTAGACTTTGGGGATCTTGGTGAGTTTGAGCGGCGCCATGGTGAGTTGAATAAAGCATTTGAAGACAAAGACAATCAGTTGAATCTGATGCTTACCCTAACTTGGCTGGCCATTCGTAAGGAAGGATGTTCGGATGATGATTTGGATCATGAACGATTCAAATACACACGTCCGGCTGTTGGCCGCATGTTTGGGATTAATGATGGAGCCGTTCTGGTACGTGTTGCCATGAATGTTCTCAAGGCAAGTGGGATGGACATCGATGTAGATGACCTGGGAAACCAACTGGAGGCGGGCGAAGAGGAAGAGCAAGCGCCCGCCGAGGACTCCTGATCAAAGGAATGTGGGCGAGCATCTTTTTGCTGATGAAAGAAAAAGGGTTTTCCATGCGCGAAATCCGTCGTATGACGCTGCCTCAGCTTCAGTGGTGGATGAAAGCGATGGACATTGCGCGCGAGGCATCCAAGCGATAATGGGAGGGTTCGATGGGGCTCGGCACGCCAACTACAGTGACGCCGCGCCAAGGCCGCGATCTTTATGTAATTATCAAAAGGGAAGAAGAGTATGGGGTAGTTCCCGATGATTTTTACATAGATGCGGTGTACTTGGATGCATCTGGAGAAACGATTCAACTTGCCCGCGAAAATCTGTACTCATCAGGAGTTCGCGGGCATGGTCATAAATACAATAGGGTCGTAAGCGGAGCAGCAGGTATTTCAGTTGGCGGGGACTTTCTATCTGACATACAGTACAAAGGTCTTGAAACACTTTTGTACGGTGCGCTCGGTGGATGGGCCTACGCACAGCCTGATCCAACCAATTCTCCTACCGTGTATAGTCATGCCTTTTACCCGGTAGATGATTTACCATCGTTCACAATTGAGATTGGTAAGGGGAAACAAGTAGGCGCCGGATTCCGCTATACAGGGATTATGGTCAATTCATTGACTCTTGGTGTCTCTGCAGATGGATTTTTGACAGGAACGTTCGGTCTGATCGGAAAAGATGTCGAAGCGATTAACCCTACTACGGGGTATGCGATCACGTATGAACAACTTGTAAATTCTACTCATTTGGTGACGATACGATTCATTGATATTACTCAAATTGTGAAAGACATCAGTGCAATTGTTGGGTACGCGGTGTCGATTGACAATCAACTTTCAAACGATCGTCGTTTTTTGGGAAGTGCCAATATTCAGAAGCCACAGCGTACAGACAAACGCAAAGTCAATGGCCGTATTGTGATGGAAGTTGGAGATGAAATTGTAGATGCGTTTACATCTTTCTATTATGGCTACCGACATGACATCTTACTGAATTTTTTGGGTACTACTATTGATGGCATCTTTAACAAGAGTTTCAGCATTCGTACATTCCGTACTGAGTTTCGTGGTGGAACGCCTTCTGTGGTAAGTGCAGGGCGCCAACATGCTGATGTTCCGTTTGATTGCTTCTCCGATACGATTGAACCAATCCCTCCTAACTTTACCTTTGATGGGGAAATTCTTTTGGGCATGACGAATGATCAAGTGCCGCCTGCTTATGCAACGAGCATAGGTGATTTTGACGAAGACTTTGCTTTCTAAGGTAAACAAATGGCGCGTCGTACCGGGCAAATGAATGTTATCTTCAAAGGCGAAGATAAGCTTTCTGCCGTCGCGCAAAAGGTAACATTAGCGCTCGGAGAGGTTGCGCGTGCGGGGCAACTTTCTCGTGCTGCTTTAGGATCTCTTGGCATTGGCGTTGCTGCTGCATTTCCAGAACGGAGTGTACGTAGAGCCAGGCAATTTTCAACGGCTACTGGACAAGTCAGAAGTAAAGTTGGGGAAGCCAGCCGTGCCGTAGCGCGCATGAACAGTATCATGGGCGCTGCTGGACGCCGCGTAGGATTTGCTACGAAGGCGATGGCTGGCTTTTTTGCGGTGTTCACGGGTATTCGAGCATTACGGGCGACAACGACGCTGTTGGCTGAGTTTGATGACACGATGGCGCAGGTAGGAGCCATCTCTAGAGCAACTGCACGAGAGTTCGAGTACTTGACGAAGACTGCTCGTGCTCTTGGCGCCACGACAAAGTTTACTGCGAAAGAGTCTGCTGAAGGTCTTCTCTATCTTGCGCGTACCGGGTTTAGTGTTCAGCAATCGATTGCTGCCGTTCGGGCGACATTGGACTTAGCTACGATCGGCTTCATGGATCTTGGAGAGGCAGCCGATTACGCATCTAATATCGTTCAGCAATTTGCTCTTCGAGCGGAAGATACACGGCGCGTTGTGGATGCAATGGTCGTCGTATCGAACAACGCCAACACCAATATTCAGCAGCTAGCTCAGGCGTTGAAATTCGCTGGACCCCTTGCGGGCGCTCTTGGGCAAGAAGTAGAAGCTACGTCAGCCGCAATTGGCGTATTGGGAGATCGCGGTCTTCAAGCAACTCTTGCTGGACGTGGTTTGCGCGGAGTGATGGCTTCTTTGTTGAAGCCAACTGATGAAGCCCGCACTGTATTGACACAGATGGGCATTGCGCTGGATAAGATCAATCCAGAAGCGCATAATCTTGTTTCCATCTTCAAGACATTGCGCGGCGCAAATCTTAGCGCTAGCCAGGCATTGCGTATATTCAATCGTGAATCGGTGAACCAGGCATTGATTCTGATTCGCAATGTCGAATCAATGGAGGATCTTATCGATCTTCAGAAAGAATTGGCGGGGGAATCGAAACGCATCTCTGACGTGATGCAGAGTACGCTTGGCGGGCAATTCAAACAACTTCGTTCCGCAATGGAAGAATTTGGACAGTCGCTTGGAGAAGCAGGACTGACCAAATTCTTGAAAGACAGTACACAAGTTCTTACTGAAGCCATTCGTATTCTTGCGGGCTTTGAAGGCGCCGCACAAGAAGCTAGTGAAGGGGGTCTACGTCTTGCGCATGTGATTAAAGTTGTTACGGCGGGATTAGCAGCTTTTGTTGCTATGCATATTGGTGCATTTTTGATTAATCTCGGACGGATGTTGGTTGTTACAGGTATTTCATTTTTACGACTTGGTAACAATATTCGGTTGGCTACGGCAGCTTTGTTCCGGTACAACCGTATATCTACAGGAGCAGCCGTTGCGACAAGGATCCTTGCGCGAAGTGTGCGTGCATCAGGCATTTCTTTTACCAGCATTGCATCATTAGTAGCAACTGCGGTAATTGTTTTCGCATCGTTCAGTAGCAAAGCAAGTCTCGTTGACGAAGCGATGCGAAAGCTCCCGAACCGTTTTCATGAGTTTGCATTAGCTGCCGAAGAAGCAATCAAAATAAAAGTCCGCTTTGACAAGGCAATGGTGTCTGGGGATCAAGAGAAAGCGCTCCGTAGATTAACTGAACTTCAACATAATGCTAATGAGCGTGCGATAGAAATTGAAGCACGTATCCGGAAACTTGGGGAAGCTAAAGTTCAAATTCCGATTGAAGAGATTGAACAAGTAATTCCTGTTATTCCCGAAATTCGGTTTTTTCCTCATCATCGTGCTGCTGCCATCAGAGAACTTGAACCAGTACTGCAAGAAATCGCTAAAAAGCTGCGGCTGGAAATTGAAATTGCTCCTGGCATCGTAGATACACGAGCACTTCTGATGCTGATTCGTCAGTTTGATGATTTGAGGGAAGCGATTCGTGAAGCAGAAAAGAGAGGACAGGATTTTGATCTTACGTCGCTGATTACGAAGTTTGATAGAGTCACTTCGATAATTGGCGAATATATTGTGAATCTAAAGGATAAAACCCGCATAAAACTTATTGATCTTCTTGCTCCTCTACTGATGGAGATATATGCTGCGCAAGTCGAGCTTGAAAAAGTAACGCGTTTATATGGAGCACGGGGAGTTCAAGTACCTGCTGAAGAAGCTGCAGCGTTACGCAGGCGCATTCAGGATGCGACAAAGAAGGCAACAGAGGAATTACAAAAATTCGCTAAGAATGCAGATGCGCTATCAGGGAAAGCCGCAAAGAAATTTATTGATGATTTTAACAAAGCTGTAATTGGGAGATTTCGAGAGCTTGGAAAAGAAGCGCCGAAGGGCAAGCCACCTGTTTACGATCCGGTGGAGATGGACAAAGCGACAATCGCTTTGGAACGCTTGATAAAGGCTACACAATTTGAAACTCAGCTTATAGGAGAATCGGCATCTAAAAAACGGATTCTAACGGCTTTACGGGAAGCAGAAGCACATGCTCTCAAGATTGAAGAGACAGAGCGTAAGAAGCTCATTGCGCGGTATCGAGAAGCGTTAGAGCTTCAAGAACGGGAACTTGCTAATTGGGAACGGCAAGAGGGCGAAAGAAAAGCATCTAAAACAATTGGAGACATCATTCAGCAATTGGATCGCCGCATCGCTTTGATGAAGGTAGATGCAAGTATTGCTGAGACGATGCGGCAAGTTTGGGATGCAAATGATAAGGTAAATACGAAAAATATATTTACATTCTTGAAGTTCAACGCCGTCTTGATGGCTCGTCTTTTGATTTTGCGAGCTTTGGAGCGAAAGGAAGAAGAACGAAGAAAGAAGCAAGCAGAGGAAGAGCGTAGAGAGGAGCGACGTAAAGCTGGTGGGGAAGACATCAAGCGCCGTATTCGAGATCTTGAGTTCGAGGTTTCGTTAATAGGTAAGGGGACGATTGAACGTGTTCGCGCGATTGCACAGCAAGAGCTTCTCAATATCGCTATGGAGACCGGCGCTGAGGTTTCCCAGAGGATGCTCGATCATGTAGCTGCGCTTGCAGAGACTCTCGAACGGGCTGCGCAAGGGTCTCAGAATCTTGCTCAAGATTTCAAGGAAGCGCTGGCGGAGGGCGGAGTCTCTCAGGCGACGAATGTTGTTTTCGACAACTTGAAGAGACAGATTCGCGGAACGGAAGAGGAAGTTACAGTTTTCAGCGCGGCGCTTGGGGATGCCTTTGAAGATGCTGCACGAGCGGGAATGGATGCCTTTACCGATGCTTTATTGGATCCTCTTGTAAAAGAGTTCCAGCGAGTTTTCGGTGACAATGGTGTTTTGACAAAGATTCTCAGTGCATTTTTCGATACATTCCTGCGGATGATGATGCAGGGGCTTGTTTCGCAACTTTTTGCTGGACTTGGGATCCCAGGACTCGGCGGAGCGAAACCTGGACCGTTTTCGGTTTCATTGGCGCCTAGCACAAATTATGACATTGTAGGCGGCGGCGGTGGCGGAACATCGCAATTTACGGGCGGCGGTGGAGATTTTGGCACAGCCGCGCCTGAAGGGGCTGCTCCGCTAGGCATTCCGGATAAGCAAGGAAAACAGCCTCCATTAACTCCCATCATTCCGTTTGTGTTGCCTCCTCCAACGGCGCCAAGACCCAAACCTGTTCCTATCCCGCGTAGAAAGCCTTTTCCGGCCCCTCCGCTACCGAAACCACCGGAAGGGGGCGCACCCCTTGGTGGTGGTGCTGCGGGGCCTCCTGTGCCTCCAAGGCCCCCTAGAAGGCCATTCGCACCCTCTCCCATGGGAATCCTGCGACCGATTTTTGCTCGACTTTCGCAAGCATTCCCGAAGGCCCGGCGTGGGCAGCAGTTTCCGACATTCGGAGCATTTGCACAGGCGCTTCAGGCGGGCAAGGTGGTTTCTGCACCACGTCCGCTTGCTACAGGACTGCCGGGAGGGTTAGACCGCTACTTAGCGGCGCCAGAACCAGCGCCCGGAGGTGGAGGGGATTACGGATCAGCCGCCGCTCCTCCAATGCCAGAGGCCATAACGCCTTCGAGAACAAGGGGAGAAGGGGCTGCTCCTATTCCTGGGCGTTCGCCTTTCGGGATTCGTGGACAAGCACCAGGATTATCGAACATTGATTTTAGTTACTTAGGTGCGCAGATTGGGCAAGTTCTGCCACCGAAGGGAGCCCAAGTTGCGACATCGTTGGCGGGTTTGGGAGGAGCCGTTTCGAGTGGATTAGCGGGCATTCTTGGCCCATCGAGTGCGCTGGCTGGAGTACTTGGGCCTATCGGAGCAGCGTTAAGCTTGGCAACGATCGGAGCTACGCTAGGGATTGAGAGTTACACGCAAGGCAAGCAACTTGATGAGATTATCAAAAGCGGATCATTGAAAGATGTGGACAAAGCGTTTGGTCGAATGGAACGTCGTTCGATGTATACGCTTTGGAATCCTTTCCTTTGGTCTGCGGCGAATCTTCCAGGTCTATTTACTTCAAAAGCATTCAAACCAGGAGAGAAGATAAGTGCTGCTGGTCTTGGAATGTTGGCAGCAGCGCCGCTTTCTATCTTGGCTTTCGGCCCTTTGGGTATCATTGCGGCGATTGCAGGTATCGGTCATATCTTCAGTAGAGCGCGTAAACGTGCAAGACGGAGGTTGAAACGAGAACTGCGGCGGTTGACAAATCTTTTGCGGGATCAAGTCAAGGCGGCATTACCAGACACGGTTACACCTGACTATCTTGCAAAGTTGGATCGCATTTTTACAGCGGATTACCTTTCGAGAGATGAGTTAAATCGAATTGCTTCGGAAGGTTTGGATCCATATCGGGATCTTGAACTTAATATTCTACAGCGCAATCCAGCTTTCCAAGCGTATCGTCGTGCATCTGGGGCACCATACTTAGCGCCTGGCGGTTCTGCTCCTCTTGGCATTCCTGCCATCAACCAGCCACCTATGGCTGAAGACTCGGTAACGCGTTTAGTGAATCCGGATGGCTTGGAATCCGGTTTGAAAGCTATACAAAGATACCTTGTTCCTCTAATTGAAGATGTACGTGTATCGGAAGGTATTCGTGAGTCAATGGATTTGTCAGTGCCATTGGCTCAATTGATTCCACATAGATTCACTAAGCAAGCTCTTTCAAGGCATCCGGAAGTCTTTCCTGAAGTTGAAACGCATGAAGGCGCCAAAGATTCCCCCTGGATGTTTCGTCCACTTACTGATGGGCTCTTGACTAAACTGACTAAGGCAATACGCCCAACTCAAACACTTGGGGACGTGACCTTTTCTCGTGGGGCAGAACAAGCACTTCTTTCTGCACGCGAAATCTATCTTGGTCAGATGCAACGATTGGGATCTAGAGGACAAACAGTCGTGCAAGTGGGAGCACCACAACTGAGCGTAAATGCCAAGCTTTCTGGAGGTTATTCTGTAGAGATGTTGGCGCGCGATTTGAGCTTCCACACAGCCAAGAGTATTGGAGCGTCGTTGGGTACTCTTTCTAATGTGTAGGAGCCATCATGCCGAAATCCGATACCGTTCAAACCGTTGTAGACGGGGTTGCAGTTGCTTCTGGAGCCGGATACACGACTACGGCTACGCTTGACATCAGTGCATCCTACGAGACCGTCTATCACATCAGTATCCAGAATGATACGACAAACGGCCCAACGACCGTTGGCGAAGTAATCATCGAAACCAGTCCTGATCAAAATAACTGGTTTGAGTACGGAAGCCCCGTAAAAGGCATTACGACCGCGAACGATGGCCGAGAAACTTCTGTGATCGTGCCTATGGGGCATAAGTACTCGCGTATTAAGTACGGCGGTAACTCTGGTGGCGGGGATGTTACATATACGGTGATCGAGACTAAAGTGATTTCGATCTAATGAGTTATCTTGTTAAGCCAGCAACTCCAATATTGAACGAGAGACATTCATTAGCGCACATGTTAGCAGGCGCTTGGATGTTTCCGGAGGGGGGAGGTCGTATTGCTACAGACTTCTCGCGGCTGGCAGCGCACGGAACGGTCAACCTAAGTAACGGATTTTATCCTGGATGGAGCCCGCAATTAATGGGTTATGTGATGGACTTTCCATATGGAGGGTACATCAATGTTCCGAATTGTGAGCTTTACAATCAGGATGAGATGAGTGTTGAGTTACTTGTAACATTTAATCAACTGCCAAGCGTAGCAGCAAGTATTTTTGACATTGCTAAAGTAATTCACAGTTCATCTCCTAGTAAGTCATGGAAGCTATCGGCCGGACCTACGGACATTATTGCATTGGTCGTTGAAGACGATACAGGATCAAGCTTTGTAACGCTTGTGCAAGGATCTTCTTTCAGTATCAATACTTGGTACCATGTTATCTGGACTTTAGACGGAGCGGGGAATGTTACGCTCTATATTGATACAGTCGTCGAAGATACGGATACTCTTGGGTCTGGGAAGATCTACAAAGCGGATGGAGTTTTGCGTTTTGGGGACGATACAAACTACTTTGATGGCGAGATAGCTCACCTTCAGATTTGGGGGCGGTGTTTAACGTCGGATGAAGTTGCTCAACTATTTCATGACGGCTATCAAGCATATCGAGAACCGCTCACAAAACATCTATTCATTTCGAGTGAGTACTACACAGCAGTATCCGGAGGAGGGGAAGATTTAGTTGATCCTGTTTTTCTTGCTCGATATGCAGGAAAACAAGGGTTGGATCTTCGCAATGATTATGGTTTGGAGGAGATGGAGTGGGTTCAAGAATCAAATCTTAATCCAAGTATGATTAAGGGGGTGCATGGAGCATCGGTAACAGCAGGAGCATTAGGTGCGAAAGTGTTTGGCTTACGGGGGGTGATCCGAGAAAGTAATGCACAACTTTGTTACTTTAGGCTGAACAGACTCTCCGCCCATCTAAAGTTACTGGATCAAGCAACGTTTTGGATTTGGGAAGACCGCATGATCTACGCGATGGGCGGAGACTTGAAATGGAATTTCTTACCAGGGACAGGCGGAAAAGCAGCATCTTGGACGGCACAGATACTTGCTTTAGATCCGTTTTTCTCTGATCAAGCTGGCGGCGAATGGCTAACACCGACGATTATCACAACGATAGAAAATCCGTACTTGGCGCGCAACAAGGGTACGGCGCCTACGTGGCCTATCTTCATTGTTGAGGTTGGAGCAGCGAATGGAATTTCTAATTTCATCAAAATCACCAACCACACGGTTGATCCGCCATGGATGTTTCATTTGGGACTCCCATTTACCCTTCCATATCACGCTGGAGGTCCACAAGAGCAGATTATTATCGACGGATCCATACGTGAAGTTGTATGGATTCCAGCGGCGGGTGCGAGTGCGGGAAAACAACTCAATGTCACAGGTTGGCACAATGCGGGCGATTTCGTTTGGCTAGAAGGTGGACCCGAAAATGGTAAATGGAATGATCTTCGCTTTCAATGCGGAGGAGCATCGCCTTCTGGTGGAAGTGTCAAAATGCTTGTAAGACATCAGTGGTACTAACATGGGTACTGTATTTCCAACAAAAATGCTTTTTCGTCTGGGAGAACTACAGACGAATCAAGGCTATGGTCTTGATGAAGATGATTACACAATTCCTGGAGTAAAGTTACTTAGGAACCCGATCTCAGTTATCGATTTTGAAGATAATTGCCCAGAGCATATTGAACGAGAAACAACACCAAGCATTAGCGGATCAGCAATAAAGGATGTTGTGACTCGTGCTCCGAGGCAAATGCGATTGAAATTAGGAGTTCATGCAGGGCGAGATGACTTTGCAAACAAAACGAAAATCTCAGGCCGTTCAGCGTACGATGCTTTGCAGTACTGGCTATACCAGAATCTTCAAGAAGCTAAAATGCATATCTGGGATACGCGTTATGTGAAATATTTCGTTGGCGAACAGAAATGTCAATTCATTCCAGGCATGAGTCATGACAATATGGAAGTTGATTGTAGCTTGTTTGGAGCAGATCCATTTGTCTATTCAACTGTGAATGAAGGCGGTCGCCATCCGTGGCTGTACGATAACATCAGTGATCTTGAATGGGCAGGTACGACATCTGGGCGCAATGCCGGAGATGAAGTTGCTTATCCTTTAATGTCAATTAAGAATACGCATTCAACGCGTACATGGACAACGGGCTATAAGTTGACGCATCTTGGTTTGCAAAGAGATATAGTTTGTACTGTGCATATTGCTCCTGGCCAAACTCATTTACTTGAATTAGGAAGAGTGCGAGGTTGGCTTGATGGACAAGCAGTAACAATAGGTATAGGTGGAGTACCTCTTTGGTTGCGTCCTGACGGTATCAATGATGAGTTTCGCATACAGCAATTGTTTCCACAATCAGTAGGAACACGTCCGCCTGAAGACAATATTGTGATTCTATTCTCCTGGGTACCGAGGTATCAAATCTAATGGGCTTTCCTCGCGGACTACCACCGGGCAATCTCATACGACCAAGAGCACGTTGCTGGTTTGTGAGAGTTAGCCCCTCTGTTGTAGGTACTCTTGCGTTTGGAAGTCTTACGCCAAATCAAACAGGAACGATTACTGGAGAACGATTGACGGCAGTATCGAATCCGGAAAACGAGTTGGCTTCTGTTGCTGCATTCGATCGAGATCGTATTTACATGTTGGATGGCCGCATTCAACATCTCTCATGGGAATGGAATCGTATTGGAGGATGTGGTGCTTTCAGTTTAATTTTTACTTTAGATAGGTATCGTAAATCATGGGGTGTTGAACGTACATATGTAGAACCACCTTCTGAACTTCCGGAGCAAGACGCTGCTTCAGGTAGCGAAGATTCAGCGTTAATGCCGGATTTACTGCAAACGAATTTACTTACTGGAGTTCTTTTTTTAGATGATGAAGGAAATCCAGTAACACTTGCCCGCATGTTAAAGGAACGATGGGAAGTAGAGATTGAAGTCGATCTTTCTACATTGGAACCGGCAACGCCTGTTTGGCGAACGGTATACAGAGGCACACTTCATAAAGCGCGCGTACTTGGGTCTTCACATGGCGGCATTGCGTACTATGCTTCTGGGTTTGGGTTGATTGACGAATTGCGTCGAATAACAGTTAGCTATAATTACGATTACGATGTATTGGGCACTGAATATACGGTGGAAAAATTAGTAGCCCAAGCGATTGTAAATCATACAGTCGCGCGAACGCGCGTCTTGTGGAATCCTGAATTAATCGAAACGATTTCTACGGATACGATTCGACGTTTCGATGCACAAGGCTCAGTTCTGAGAACTATACAAACGCTGGCTTTTTATCATGGCGGTATTGAATGGGGCGTGAATCAAAACGGTGAATTTTACTTCATGCCTGAGAGTACGATAGCTCCTCCAGCGGGTGTAGGGATACATTTGATTACGCGAAGTGCTGTTGGAGTTGATCTTGAACAGGAGAATGAGCAGGCCCCAACGCATGTAATAGCTATCGGAAAGGATCTTGGCGGAAGAGTAGCTCAGGGGGAGGCGATTGATTTAGACAAAATAGCCAAGAACGCAGGTACATCTGAACGGTGGATCCAAGTGCCTGAGTTCATTGATGAAACGGATTTGAATCAAGTTGCTTATCGATACATTCAAGCAGCTTGGGCAGGACAAGATTCAGCACAGATGAATTTAGCAATGCGGATCATCAAACATGAAGTATTGGATCTGCTTGAAACTGATTTGCCTCTTAAGAAAGTTTCGTTCAGTGACGATTTGCATGGTTTCTCTATCATTGCTTATCCTGAGAAGATTCAATATCAGGCTGGTTTTGATACTGACCAGATATTGCGGGCAGAAGGTTTGACGATTGACGAAGTACAAGACATGAAGTTACGCGCTTCTTATGTCTTGGGTCGCGGGTATCGTACTCTTGCAGATGAGTTTGAACGTCGAGATCAACCAATCCAATCATTGATTACACGAAACCGGCAACGAGAATACCCAAGGTATACCCGGCGTCATGCAGATTTGCCGGATGGGCAATACCCTGGTGAATTATTTTGTCGTGAAACAGGTGCTTTAACAGGTATCTATGCCTGGTTAGAAAATCCCGACAATCAATTAAGAGGCTGGTGGCCTCTGATTTCATTGATGGCGAACGTGGATTTCACTCCTGTTGGAAGAAATGCATCATCGACTACGGATGCTGGTAGTTCTTCTAATCCATCGACAAAGAGTAATGATGTTGCGTATTTTGCTCATGGGAATGCAGCGAATAATTTTCTTCATTTTTCTGCCGGATTTCCTGGTACTGGTGAAATGAGCGACATGGCAATTACCATGGTTCCTCGTTTTGCTTTAACGAATGCTTTGTCTCTTGGGGAATCTATCGAGCTTGTATTTCGCTATGCAATGATTGCTGTTGGCGCCAATGTGAATACTGCTCAGTTTGAAGAACGTAGGATGACTTTAGAGTATGAGCATCTGAAAGATTATGCAGCAGGAGATTTGATTGAGCGATTTGGATGGGTTTTGTTTGCGCGCGACTTGACACAAAATTCTGAACTACAGATGTACTTTGGTAGATTTGGACTGGACCCGCGAGACTACCATCCTTATGATCTGGAAGTCTACAGTCCAAAGATCATGATGGGTCCGTTTCGAGCGATCGATTTGTCAGGACAGGCGTTTGTGGACGCCAGCCGTCTCGGAGTTGGAACTTCTGTCGAGGCGTACTTTACAGACTTTGCTTCGCTGCTGGCGCTCCCGAGTCGGAGAGCATAGCTATGTCTGATAACATTCCAATCCGTGACTACTCAGGGAGTGAACAGAAGATCGATGTAGATCCTGCTACTGAAGGATCGGACACTGTACATCGACAAGCAGTATCGTTGTATGCGAAGAATGCAGCGGCAGCCGATACAGTGTTGAAGGCAGAGTCAGATGGTTCTCTTTGGGTAAAGATTACAGCAGGATCAATTCAGCTTGCCGCAGGTACCGCGGCAATTGGAAAATTGGGGTCAAACCCAGGAGTCAATATCGGGGAAGTATCGATCAGCGACGTAATCACGATATTGACCCAAGGTACAAGTCGGACTGTCGCCACAAAGGCAGTCGATGAAAACTCAAGCGGCACTACAACACTCATTCCGGCACCGGGCGCTTCCAACAAGCTTTATATTCTTGGATGGTATATTCGTGCAGAAGGCGCTGTAGATGTAACTTTCAAGGGAGATGGAGCGACAGGTAATCTCACAGGCCCGGTAGAAATGGCGGATGGGGAAGCATATTCGCAATTCTTTGGAGACTATGCGATCCCGCTTGCTAACAATGAAGCTTTCCAAATAGTACTGAGTGCTGCGGTTCAAGTATCCGGATTGATTGTCTACTACACAGCATGAGTGTGAATTATGGGTAGCTATAATACAACCTATGATCCGTGGGTAAGTGGCGAGCGCATTATCCCTGAACGGTTGAATGCATTTCGACGCGGAATACGAAACCACGTACTTACTGGATTTGTTGTTCAGGTTGGTAGTGGACTTAATCTGGAAGTTGGAGAAGCAGGAGTCAATGCAGCGTACATCAATGGCTACGAGGTTTATTCTGCAACGGCTTTAGATATTACACTTGATGGGAATATGATCTATGACATCTATCTGGTATTTACATATACTGAAGATAGCGTGTCTGGTTCAGTCAGTACAATCACACCTTCGCTTGAAGCAATTCTTACGACCCAGACACCAGAAGCAGAGAACTATCTGAAAATTGCTCAAGTAACGACGGGCGCTACACAAATCACAGATATTGAACCATATTGGAGAGCCTACTTTCAATTACCTCAAGCGATGTTTGCTGCGGAGCGAATGCCGATCTATGGTTGGGTAATCCCAGATACGAATCCTGCTGAGATAGTAAAGATTGCATCGAGCGGCACACGTCCCTTTGAGTTTTACGAAGCACGATTTTCAAATGGAGCTTCAGTTACGCAGTTGTTCCGTCCATGGGAAGTTCCATTTGGTTATGCGACAACTCAGCCGGAAGGATTTCCAAGGCTTCGTATTTTCTGGAAATGCAATTCTACCAGTACTTCACTTGCTGCGCGCATGGAAGTAGCGATGGCCGCGTATACGCCTGCAGTGGATTCCGGTAGTTACAATGCCAAAGGACTTGGATCTTGGGATGGAGTTGCTGTCTCTCCATTGGGGACGACTGCGCGAAGACTCAATTACGCATTCATCGAGTTTACGGATGTGGATTCATTGGTAGCAGAAGATATGGTGAATCTTGGTTTACGAAGAGATCCAACACATTCGGACGACAATTTGACGAGCGTAGATGTCGAAGTTGTGGGGACAGCCATAGAATACCAGATTGGCGATTAGTATGGGCGTGCTTACCTTTATTCAGGCAAACGCACAAACGATCAGAGCAAGTGTACCACTTATTGAGATTCTATCATGGCAGCAAGTAGGAGATGAAATTCGAATAGACATGAGATGGGTACCTACTAATGAACGAAAAACGTTAGTATGGAAAAATCTCAGTAAGTATGATCTTCGGATAACGAACGATCCTACTTTTTCTTTGGTACGGCTTCGAGATCGTTTGATTCATTTTTTCACATTTAAGCCATGACCAAGATATGTGATAGCGATTCTCACGCTAATTGTGGCGGCGCATTGGGGGGAGTACCGCTTACAATTGAAGCATGGGTAAAGATGTCCACGAATGCTCCTAGTACGAGTACATGGCAAACTCTCTTTGCTTGGGAAGCATCTGGTTCTGTCAAGATCATGTATTTTGTTACGCTTCAATTCGGTATTAATTATTCAATCGAGATATGGGATGAAGGTGAATATCAAGCTAACTCAGTTTGGAACTTTGGTAGTACTTGGAGCAATCATCCGCTATCTGACGGAGCGTGGCATCATATAGCATTTGTTCATTATCAAGATGGTTCTCAATCACTTTGCTATATAGATGGAACTAGTCTTGGATCGCCAGATACGTCTAATTCAACTTCTTCCGATTTGGGTAGTCCTGATATGTTGCGCCTGTTTGGTAATTGTGTTTATGGCGATTATCTCGGCGCGGCGGGGAATGCTTATGTTGAAGAATTGAGAGTATGGTCAGATGCGCGTACTGAAGCAGAGATCAATGTTTTTAAGGATGTGCGTTTGCATGGACATGGTTTTGAGAATTTAGCGTATTTAATGCATCTTGATGAAGTAGATGATGCTGTGATCGATTCAGGCCCGGATGCTGAGGAATACAGTGTATCGGGATTTCCTGCAGTAGCCATTGCAGGGCATTGCTTGCCTGTAGGAGCAGGGGTATGAAATTTTGTAGCCTCCCTATAGTCACGGACGAAGCGCTCGGTGACGGAGGCGCCTTGGCTATGGCGACTTGTTTGGCGGAGAAAAGAAGAATGGCAGGGGAGACGAAGAATGGACCGCCTAAAAAGATGGATAATCCAGATGTGATTATCACTGAGCGCACAAAAACGAATTTTGCTACGCTTGTTACTGTAGTAGCGGCATCTCTGGCACTTTTTGCGTGGATCATGAACGAGAATGCGAAAACGCGCCAAGAGATTCAGTCTGTACACACGGAATTGGTTAAAGTGCGTTTTGAAATCGAAAGATTGAAAGATCGTTCCGCTGAACGATTTTCGATTATAGATATGCGGTGCTGGACAAAAGATCTACAAAAAGCGATGACTGAAGCAGGAGTTAAAGTGAACATTCCGGATCCGGAATGTGTTGGGGTTGACAAGAAGTAGTCTAATTTTTCAAGAATTTTGCCATGGCAACGCCGACGCTTAATCTGCTCAACCACACAGAGCTAGATGATGCGGATGATAGTACGAACTGGACTGACTTGACGACGGCTGACACCGACATCAAGAAGGAAGGTTCAGCGTCGATGAGTGGTATCCTTCGTTCTGATGGTGAGGAAGGATACTACACGGCTGCATCAGCCCCCGTAACAGCCGCAGGTAAGACGTTTCGCGGCTGGTTCTATACTACCAATCTCCCTTATATGCAGCCCGAATCGGCCAATGGCTACCAGCTTTTGATGTATGATGGCAGCACGACAGAATATAAAGTCATTTTTGGCTCAGATACTTACAAAGGTGGGTTCTTCTACATTGTATGGGATTGCGATGACTTCACGACGCTGACGCTTGCGAACGTTCGTCGGTGGGGTGTGCGCGCGAACCACACAGGCAACGCCAAGAACGTCGTCAACTCATGGATTGACGTTCTCCGTTACCTCGACGGCTACTCGATGACCGGCGGCTCGGAAGGGGACTGGATCTCGCTCGCAGAGATTGCCGCTGCCGATGAAGGGTCGAGCCCGTTGCTCGGTTACGGCATCGTCATCGAGTACGAAAGCGTCTACTACGCGTCGGGAACGATTCAGGCCGGAACGGGCGCGACCACGACCTATTTCGGGATGTATGGCGACATCCTGATCTTCATCGACAAGCCGGTCGCGGCTGGACTCTATTCGCTCTCCGGTGTCGGCTCCGGCACGGACATCGAAATCAAGGACTCGGTCATCCGGTCAGCCGGAACGACAGACGCGACGCGTTTCATTCTCGATTTCACCGACTCCGGCCTCGCGGCCTGCGTCTTCACTGACAATCTGGTCGTGCGAGCAAGCACGGTCGGTTTCAAGTCCGGCCAGACGGCAACCGGAAACATCTTCGACAACTGTGGTCAGATCACGCACGGCGGCGCGGACCTGAGCGAAAGTGTGGTTAAGAATTATGAAGGAACAGCAAATACTTCTGCTTTGATTTATAATGTGGCTGCTGATCCAGCAGGTGAAATGGACGACATGACGTTCATCAAAGGTACAGCAGCAACGCACGCGATTGAGTTCGGGCTTTCTTCACCTACAACGATCAATCTTTCAGGCTGCACGTTCTCTGGTTATAACGTTTTAGATGGGCAGAATGATTCAACATTTCATGTTAAGCGCACTAGTGGAACAGTCACGATAAACTTATCAGGGTGTACTGGGAATTTTACATACAGGTCTGATGGAGCAACGGTTGTAATCTCAGCATCGGTTACAGTAACGTTTGACAAACTGAAAGATAATACTGAAGTTCGAGTGTACAAGACATCAGATGATTCTGTAGTGGGTGGAACTGAAAATGCTACTGATGGTACTCCTGATAATAGAAACTTTGCTTGGTCGGCTCCTGCCGGAACGAATGTTTATTATCATCTCATCAATGTTCAGTATGAACAGATTACGGTTTATGGGTACACAGTTCCATCAACGAATGTAACAATAGATTTTCAGCAGCAGTTTGATCGGAACTATGATAACCCGTAGGGAGGAATTGAATGACACTTATCGTTGATCCCGATTCCTTAAGCCAAGGAACGGAAACAGCGGTTCCGGGTTGCATCTTCGCTACGGGGACCGGAGCCGATATTCGGATTCATACTAGTGGTTCAAACAATTTACCTGCGCTTGCAGTTGGTGAGTTCTTTGAGGTCAGAGATCATTCTGTTGCTGTCAACAATGGACTTTATGTCGTGGTGACTGTTACGACTAGTACCGACGATTATGAATGCGACAAGATCACTGGTAGTGCTCCGACAACAGCCGGTGCCGAAGCAATAACTACGCTTGGCGCGACAGGGACTTCGACAGAAAAATCCGTACACTTTGATACAGATACAAAACTCTTATATCTGCTTGAACAGGGTAACTTGTCGGCTGATGGAGTGACCATGCTCGCGCTCCACTCCTTCATCAAGGAGGAATGGAAGGGTGACGACGCGTTGCCGATGCACCCGTTCCCAATGATCGGTATTGACTTTGATGCCGGTAAGTGGGAGTTCGGTGTGGATCCATCTGGCAACTATTCTGGATGGAAGCCAGCCGAAGACGATGCTGGAAATAGTATCTACACGCGGCGACTTGTGCGCAACGCGGGTTGGAACGAGTACGATAATGCGGGTGTGCTTCAGAAGCGATTTGCAAATATCACAACCCTTGGTTCGTTCGAGGATGAGGCGAACGATAAAGCATATTATGCGCTTGGGGATGATCCTACGGATACAGGAGCGGCAGTTGATTTTGTGTACGCTGGTCCAGTAAATGAAGTTGTTAAGTTTTATGAAGAGATAGGCGATCTATCTGGGGATACGCCGAGTTTTGCAACAACTTCGACGATCACGAGTTCAACAGGGTCATTCATTACTGATGGTTTTGTGGTTGGTGGGCAGGTGACGGTTCAGGATTCTACATCGAATGACGGTACTTATGTATTGACTGGAGTTACTGCGACTACGTTGACCGTAGAAGGAACACCGCTCACTGTAGAAGCGTGGGGTACTAGCCGAATTGCGGTTAACAACGATAATGTTTTTAATGCCTATTTGCGCATTCGTGATGCGGATCCGAATGGGAAGACATTTTCGCAAGCTGGCTTAGCTGATGGTGGTGAAACGGCACTGGTGAATAAGGTGATCAAGCTTCCGCTTGCTAATGCAACGGACTTGAACATCGAAGAGACTGATGCCAATATTGCATCATCTTCGCCTTATACCGAAATCGTGGTTCGGTACTTTGATCAGGCGTTCAGCCGGGAAGTAGATTCAGCAACGAACCGCGAGTTTGGAATTGTTATCGATGTTGGTACACATTCAGGTGTAGACGGATCAGCACCCGGAGCCGGTTCAGTATTGACGACCGCTGAAGGCGGCATGGGTGTAAATGCCTATGCAGGCGGTACGCTTCGTATCCATGAGGGTACTGATGAAAATACTGAATTTCCTATTGTCTCGAATACCGCTACGACAATCACGGTAACAGGTACTCTTTCTTCGGGAACTAATATCTCGTTTACTGCACAACGCGCAACTCCGATTGTGGCGACTAAGAATGAGATTTACGAGAAAGTTCAGTACTTGCTTCGCCAAGCAGCAGACATCGATTCCACAGATCAGACTGTAAATGGTAAGACGGCAGATGAGTTGCTCCGTTTCGTTGGCTCGGATCTGGAATGTGGTTCGGGGGCGCCATCGAATCCGAACGGTGGCGGTTCTGGCGTGATTATCGAAGGATTTTCGGCTAACGATACCAATAACCTATTCTTCTATGATAATGGTGGTACGAAACGAAACTATCCGTTTGTGGCCGCAGGAAACTTATTGTTTAACGCAAACTTGGTTGGAGATACCAGTCCGTACTATTGGTTGTTCTTCGAGTATACTAAGCGAACGAGTCCTACGGATGGTGCGATCGTTTCTCCAACTGGAAATACAGGGGATCTTGAATCGCCTACTAGCGCCTTGCCAACATTGTCGGTGGATGATTTTATCGCGGTATCGGGCTTCTCGAATCCAGAGAATAACGGTATTTACATTGTTACGGCTGTTAATACAGTGAACCAGGACTATTCGGTTCGCAAGCTGGATGGAGCAACGCTAGTAGCGGAATCTGGGGCAACGATCAATGTGGATGAGCATCCATTCGAGTCAGACGGTGCAATCATAGTGGATAACAATAGCGGGTCTGACATCAAAGGCGTGATTGGTGCTGGAACGATTGGTTTCGATTTCGATTATGATAACAATGTCCAAGGTGGACGCGGTTCTGGTACCGATGCTAAAGTGATCTTGGTTGCGGTTGGACTCGAATTGGGTCAATACGTGCGAAGTGCAGGTGGCGCCCAGGCATTTACGATTACGCGGGCGACTGGACTCAGTTTCTCGGTTACGGCGGCCCTTGAGCGGAACTACAGCACGTAGGAAAGATCGATGGGTGCTAAAGTCACTTTTGATAGTTTGAATAGACTGATTATTGTTACTACTGCGCCGGTAGATGGTCTGATTACGCTGGATGTCCAAGTAGATCTTTATTCCGACATGAAGGAAGACATTCGAGCGAGCGCGACATTAGCAGCAAACCCAACCGCATTTCTTGCTTCCTTGGGGGGTGTTCCAACTCCAACAGGATACACCGGACAGTATTACTTTCTGAATAATGCCGAGGGTTGGCGGCTTCAGCCGTATGACGCAGATCACGAATTGATGTTAGTTGGGAATATTCTTGTTGGGGATACAAGTGCGCCTTGGTTTGTGTCTCGACCAGGGCGCACGATCGTAATCTCGCGCGAATTTTCTAACTTAGCAGCGTTGGTAGAAAGTAATGCACAACAAGATGAGATTACATTCTTGTATAAAGTAGCAAGGAACAAGAAACGGTTGCACAAGGTCAGTGATACGGAATATCAAGTTACGGTGTATGATGACGACAATGTAACACCACTTGTTCAATGGACACTTGAACAGGAAGCGGTGACGGAAGACGAAATTCGTACTTTGGTGTAGCATGGCCATAGCCGATCACATTTTACTTTTGACGGATGGCCAGCTTGGTATTTTTTCGATTGTAGGTACAGGGAATGGTGGTGGTCCTGATGAGCCTGGCGGAGATATTTATTATTTTACGGTACCGTTAACGTTACAAATTGATACAGAAATATTGGAAATTGATGTTAGTACAGACAATTTAGTGATAGATCGAAAGACCGAATTTGAAGGTTGGGAATGAGCAATCTCATTCAAAATGGCAATTTCGATAACTGGACGCCAGCGAATCCGACTGAGCTTCTGACCGACGGCGGGATGGAGTTGTGGACGCCGGACAGCACGCCGGAGTTGCTGACCGATCCGGGGCTGGGGGCGTGGAACGACCCGCACGATCTGACGAATTACGACGAGCAGGTCTTTGGAACCAGTACGGTCAACCGGGAATCCTTGGTTACTCGCGGCGGGGCGCCCTTTAGCGCACGGCTCGATATTGATGCGGCTAACGATGCCGCGCGTTTCTACAAGCCAATCACTCTCCCCGCCGCTACCCGGTATTGTGTGTCGATGTGGCACAAGGAAACGGGCACAGCAACCGCTGGCTTCATCATCTACGACGGGATCGGTAATTACCTTAAGGCTGACTACACCTGGGCACCAGGATACTATGTTCATCCGCTGCCGCACGCGGACGATTGGACCTTGAGTAGGCTGTTCTTCACTACATTGGGCAACACCAATTATGGCATCTTCTGGACGAGCGCCTCCGCCGCCTCCCAATCGATCTACATCGACGACGTGTCGCTCAAGCTCGTGCCGACCAACCTGACGAACTGGACGGAGAGCGTTTCCGGGTCGAGCACCGTCAACCGGGACGGTGACGTGCAGCGTAGCGGGCAGTATGCGTGTCGGCTGGATGTGGTGGCGGGGGCATTTGCGCAGATCCTCCAGGCCGTTGCCCTCTCCGCCGTAACCAGGTACCGCTTTGCGGTTTTTGGTAGGACATCAATCGACAAGGTTGTCGTGGCCCAGATCACGGATGTCGCCACCTCAAAAACCTGGCGGCCGGTCGAACAGAGTTGGGATGCCGGGACCATCGGTATTCCCAAGAGTTCCGTGGGAGCATTCTCCTCCTACATACAGGAAGTCATTACGGTCGGCGCTAATGACTACCAATTCGTGATGAAGCGCCTCAGTATCGGCGGCACCGACAACTACTCCGGCTGGTGGGACGATGCGTCGCTGATTGCCATCCCCACCAACGCCGACAGTTGGACCGAATCAATTTCCGGTAATTCTGTTGTTTTGCGCGATCAGGATAAAGGCGCATATTCTGGGCTTTATTGCTGTCGGTTGCAGGTAGATGATGCCGGTTCAGCGGTATCTGTGTCTCAAAGCCCTTTGTTGCAGCCGTATCTTTGGTACAGATTGACCTATAAGTACCAGACAAGTAATAATGCTCAGATTGCTTTTTCGATTCAGAACAATGTGACAGGGCACTATTTGCAATCTGATTTTACATGGGCCGCGACTCTATATGTATTCGAACCTGCTGCGGCTTCTGATTGGACTAATGTGCAGATGTATTTCAAACCATCGTGTGCAGCTTTGCATACTATTAAATTTGCTAATGGGCAAAACTCCGCAGGGGAAATGTTGTGGCTAGATGCGGTATCCTTATACGATAGCCACTACTTTGTTGCGCCATTGAGTATGGAAATCAATGCAGATGAGCTTGAGTTGGTTCTATCTACAGAACCATAACTCGATGCTTGGAGAACGCCATGTCAGACCGTATTACGATTTTGCGGGGCAATAAAAAAGATTTTGTTCTTTCATTAAAACAAAACGGTGTTGCCTATACAGGGTTGTCTGGCGTGGAGAAGGTAACGGTAGCTATTGGACCCTCCGGTAGTAAAACTACAAATGCCATATTGTACAATAATATAGATCATCCGACAAAGGTTGAAATAGATATACCGGAAGTGGGAGATGTATTTGTTCACCTGTCTTCGTTAGATACAGATTTGGAGTTAACTGAGTATGATGTAGCTGTACAGTGTAAATTGGATCAGACAAATAATGAGGAATGGGAAAAAGAGAGCGCTATTTTAGTGAAACAAGATCGAATAGTGTAATGGAGAAGAACATGAAAAAGCTATCTGTTGTTTTGTTGCTCATGATCGCTCTGACAGGATGTACATCTTGTACTAAGGGGTACGTAAAGGCAAGCGAGATCGAACCGATGGTAGACGCTGTGGTAGAGCGTCACAATGGATATATCGACAAGGGGAGTGAAACGGATCCGGCGCGTGCCGAGACATTCAAGAACGAAGCGAATGTGCTGAAGGCGGCTGTGAATACGGCTGCGAAGGGAGGCAATAAGTAATGCCTCCTCCTGGAGTACCTACAGTTGAGAACATCATGGAAGGCTTCAAAGATGTGTTTGACGAACAGATCATGAAGTTTTTCCAGAGCGAACAGCCAGAACAACTACAGCAATTTTCCGAGATTCTTTTGCGGAGTACCGCCGCAGGAATCCGGAGCGGTGATGAGGAGATCATCGCTTCGGTAAAACGGACAGCACGCGGAATGGTGGAATTGGCCCGAGTTATTGCTGTCAATGCAGCCTGGGACATCATTGACGCGGCTTTAGATTATCTCATTAAGATCGGGAAGGCAGCGCTGCAAGCTGTACTGAAAGCTTACATTCCGATCCCAACACCTTGAGAGTAAAACGATGAATGCAGCAGCATATGTTGACATCATCAAATGGAGTATCTTAGGCGTTTTGGTGGTCGGAACCATTGTTCTGATTGCAATGGAACGCCTTAGTGTGGAGGGCGCGATTGCTTTGGTCACGGGTATTGCTGCCATCTTCATCGGCGGTAATGTGTTGAGCAGCAGACTTCGCAATGGTGCGCAGCCGCCCAAGCCATGATTTCTGAACAGCGCTCACTCGGGCGCGAATAAGGCAGGGGCGGAGTCTATTTGGTCTGAACCGCCGTGTGGTTCCCTGCGGCGTTCGCTCTGCCCCTGCTGTTTTCGTGGAGAGACGCATGAATGAGCTAACGCCACCTGTTCTCGATTGGACCACGGCGCCCGCCTTCGGTCGTACAGAAGCCCTTAAAAAGACTCTGGCACTTTTGTCGGAGCGCCTTCCTCAAGAGCGCGATTTCAACATTGTCGAAGTGGGTACTGCCTATCGGTACGACCTGAATGAATTAGGCAATGCCATTTTGGCGTTTGCCTGGTTTGCTTCCACTTTTGGCGGTAAAGTGTACATCTTTGATCCGCTTCAGCCATCCATAAAGAGTGCTCAGGACATTTTGAGGCAGCATGGGAAGCCACATGCATGCATAGATCATTGTTTCTGGTTTCAGATGAGCGGATGGAAGATCAGGGAAGTTTTGCCACCGAATTTGCGGATTCCGATCGACTTAATCTATCTGGATGCCTTTATTGGCCCAACAAATCACAACGTTTGTAAAGAGCCGAATACTGACAAAAACGAGTGGTATGACGAGTTGTACACACGGATCAAACATCTTTTTGTGCCGGGGTCGCTACTTCTCATTGATGATACCAATCCGACAAACTTTGACGGCAAGGGCTGCACATTGATCCCGAGGCTACTGCGGGATGGGGACTGGCGCAGGATCGGCCCAGAAGAGGGCTTCCCGGCGGCTGCAGCCATGGTTCTCATGGAGAAGCGATCCCATGGAGAAGGGGGAGATTGAACGGCTCCTGACGGACGCAGACTTCGTGTTGGTGATCCGGACGCGGAGAGGGAATTTGGTTTTACAGGGAGAGCTATCGAAAAGTTTGTGGGATACCTATGGGGATCAAGTTGGAGTGGATCATGTGATTCGACAGCTTCGGGCAAGTTTGCTATCGAAGGTAAACATAAAGTGACTGTTCCATATAAACCGATTTTCTTCGTTGGTAACAAGCGATCTGGTACGACGCTACTTACATATATGTTGAATCGGCATCGAAAGATTTTCATTCTGAATGAGGGAGGGATTCTATGGCGGCTAATCAATCCAGAACGCACGTATCAAGTAAATCATACTGATGTGCGCGAAAAATGGATGTGTAGCCGCTTTCATGATCTGCCAGAAGATATTCGTGAAGCATGGTTCATCGTTTTGCTTCGATTCTTGACGCCAGCAATTGTAGGCATTACCGAAGACTATGCAGAAAAAGATCCTACTAATCTCGAATATATTGGGGACAAAGTACCAGATCTACATTTGAACCCTACAATGCTAGAAGCAATGCAGGAGTACTTTCCGGATGCGTACTATATCCATATGGTTCGACATCCAGTGAGATGTGTTGCGTCGATGTGGGGTACGTTTTGGAAAGGTGTGTATAAGTACGCTGCGTATGGTGGTGAACGAGAAGATAATATTATACGGGGATTAAATTCAATCGCAGATGTGGCGCGGCATTGGGTTAACTTGGAACAAAGAACGCTGCATTTCTTGTCTGCTATACCGGAAGAGAGAGTAATATTCTGCCGATATGAAGATCTTTGCGATGATCCTGTAGGACAAATAAGCAAACTATTTGTTCAATTGAAATTAGATCCAGAAAATTTGGATGAACAAAAACGCGGTGGTACTGGTACGCCTGAATATGCGAGACAATTTCGTTGGAAATCTGCTCAAGTTCCTGCGGTAGACGGTCTGAGAGAGCTTGCTGAAGCATATGGGTACGTAGATCCACTGTTGGAAAAAATGGTAACAGGATAATGAGACTCAATCTTGGGTGTTCAGATCGTCATTTGGCGGGATTTGTAAATGTAGACATTGTTCCACCTGCCGATGAACTTGTGGATTTGACGAAGCCGTGGCCTTGGGGGGATGATTCGGTATCATTGATTGAGGCGGAAGATATTATTGAACACCTGCCGGATAAAATTCACACGATGAATGAAATCTGGCGTGTGCTTTGTCCAGGGGGAGATGTAAGGATCAGCGTTCCGACTACGGATGGTCCGGGCGCTTGGCAGGATCCCGGTCATGTCAGCTATTGGAATCGGAACAGCTTTTTGTACTACACCGATGGAGACCCGCATTTCACGCGCTTTCATGCAGGATACGGGATCAAGGCACACTTCGCTGTAGTATCGGAGAGAAAATGGGTCGGAGCGAATCAAGTGCCAAAGCTCGATATTTGTTTGCGCGCAGTCAAGCCGTAATCGAGGTTGATTTCTTCCAAGGCGAGTTTGAACCTATCAAACCGCAAGGAAGAGAAGCAGCACGGTTGTTTAAGACGGTACCAAAACAATCGCGTAAATGCTATGGGGCAGACGCGGAATTGCGTGAGCAAGCATTACAGGCGCACACAAAGCGCATACAGCGGGAATTGAAAAATCGAAAAAGAAGAAAACGCAAAAAGTGACATGTCGAATCTTTCTTTAAGTTTTCGAGAAGCTCCAGAGCACGGACGGCAAAGAACGATCCATGAGACATTGCATATGCTTTATGGACAAACGAAAAGTCCAGTGATTCTGGAAATTGGATCTTCGATTGAGCATAATCCTAGAAATTTAGGCAATCTCACATTGTTATTCAGTTGGGTATGCGATCAGTATGGCGGAGATTTCATTACTTGTGATGTGAGAACTGATACTTGTCTTTTTGTATCCGCTTTAATAGAAAAATACCTTGGTAAAGTTCCAACGTCAACGCGTATTTTTCAAATGAGCGGTTTGCAAATTGCTAATGTGTTACAGCAGAAAGTTGATCTTCTTTATCTGGATGCGATGGATGAAGATTACGCGGATTATCTGCAAGAGAACGACCATAACAATTTTTGGTATTTACGTGTATTCCAGATTTTGAAAGATCATTTGTCAAGTAACGCTATGGTGCTTATCGATGATACATGGAAAGGAAAGCTTCGTTTTGAAGGGAAAGGAAAGCTGTTAACTCCATTCCTTATCAACATGGGGTGGAAAATGTATTTTGGAACTTTGGATAATCCATATCCGCAAGTGCTTTTGGTAGCACCGTAATGAATGAATTTGCGATAGTAATTCCCTCTAAGTATGCGATGAACTTAGTTGGATGTATGCAAGCTATCTGCGATTTTGAAGTCAACGTAGTAGAGTCGGAAAAGATCATTGTAGTAGACGATGGCGCTAGAGCGGAACTGGAGCGCGATGGGTTTGGAGTACCGTTATGGTTTGAGAGGCTTCAATGGATTTCAGGAGCGGAGCCTTTCAGTTTTCCGCGTAATGTGAATTTGGGTGTAGCGGCAGCAGGTACGCGGGATGTATTGCTACTGAACGACGATTGCATGTTACGCACGCCTGCTGGTTTCTATCGAATGCAGGAAGCGGCGTATTCAGACCCCGATATTATGATGTGCGCGGCAATTGTTAGTTTTTCTGGGAATCGAACGCAGCAAGCTACTCCTGCTCAAGCAACTGCAGCGATGAATCATGCGAACGATGAGATCATCCCGCAGGAAATGGTTTGTTTCATTTGTGTGTACTTTAAGCGGGAATGCTTCGATCGTTTTGGCTTATTTGATGAAGCATTCGATGGGTATGGTTGGGATGACGACATCTATTGTGCGCGTGTGAGAACAGGTGGAGGTAAGATTGTAGTGTATCGAGGTACTTATCTCGATCATACTCATTTGCAATCGAGCTATCGGGTACGTGAACGGGATACTTTAGGGCCGCGCAGTCGTCAGAATCGTGTGAAGTATGATGCTTTGATGAAACAACATCCGGAGTATTTGGAATGGCTATCACGCAGGAAAAACCATTGAGAGTTCTGATTTTTGGCGCTTCGGGGATCATTGGGCAGCACATGATGCTGACTCTTCCATGGAACGTGAAGCCATTGTATGCGCGATTTAGACTTAGCGATTCATTTCGAGGAAGATTTACTATTCTTGATGTAACGAATTTTGAATGGGTGGAAGCAATCATTAAATCATTTAATCCAGATGTGATTGTGAATTTAGCTGGTGAGAATAATGTTGATACAGTCGAGCGAGAGCCAGAACGGTGGCGGGCGGTAAATGTAGAATTTCCATCACGTCTTGCCGAATATTGTTGTTTAGCACCGCGCATTGATTTGATTCATGTCAGCACGCAGGGAATCTTTGATGGTAAAGAACCTCCGTATGCGCCTTGTGTTTATCACGGCGATCCGGTTAATGCATACGGATGCCAGAAATTGCTAGCCGAGCACCGTGTAATGAGCGCAAACCCACAAGCGGTAATCGTTCGTCCGACATTTGTTCTCGGGGTACGCCCAATGGTTACTTGTGGGCGCCATAATCCTCTTGAGCAAATGTTTGAAATGGATGAACAACTTCAAGTAAATGATCGGTACTTTTCGCCTGTCATGGCTATCGATGTTGCCGAAGAGATTTGGAATCTGTGCTTTGTTTTAGGTAATGTAGGGTATGGGCATCCTAATGACTATGTAAGGGGCGCGATCTTTCATGCTGGATTGCCGATACGGACTACGCGTTATGACTTAGCTATCAGAGTAGATGCGTTGGAAGAATCCGTATACCGTAAGATCGAAGCAGTACCTCATTCGCACTTCAAAGGGATTGCAGAACGCCCAAAAGACACAACATATGTCGATGATGGTAAGGATTCCAGTGGGGTATCAACTTCTCTGCATATGAATCATGAGAATGCTTTGCAGATAGGACTATTGCACGCTATGGACCAGATGGACGCGCGTAATGATCTATTTTCTGAAGTGGGCTTTGCGGAAGACATTGCTTTGTTTCTTGGCCATTCGTACGATTGGGTGCTACATGAATTGAAAAATGGGTTTCAACACTTTCATGCGGAAGTAGCCAACGATTTCAGGGAGTACGTATTAGATTACACTCAAGAAGAGATCTTGGCATGGTATAAGCGAACAGAAGCATACATTTGGGAATTGGCTTGCTTTCAGCAAGATTGTTCTGGTTTTAATTACCGAGGTATGTGTAGGGGTATCATGGAAACTCTTTCTGCACATCTTCGGGGGGATTCTTCGACATTCAAAGATGTGCTAGTTCTTGGGGATGGAATTGGTACACTTTCATTATATCTGATCCAAAACGGATTTGATGCGCACTACCATGATCTTCGGGAAAGCAGGACCGCAGCGTTTGCGAGTTTCCGAGCAAAGCGTAGAGGCATTGGTCTTCGATACTTTTGGGCGAAGGAAGGAACATTCATTCCTGCTTTTGATGGTGCTAAAAAGTTCGATTGCATTCTTGCTCTCGATTACTTTGAGCATTTGCCCAATGTTGTCGAATGGTTACATGCTGTCTATGCCATGCTGAAGGATGGGGGTAGATTCATGGCGCGCAATGCTTTTGCTCAAGGTAGTGGAATTACTGGATCTATTCCATGTCATTTACCTGAAACCGATCATTTTGTATCTGATTGGGATGCAGCGTGTAAAAGAGTGGGATTTCAACACGAAATCAATGAATGGTACATAAAGAAATCGTGACATGGGTTATGACCCTCAGTATCGCATTACGATTGCTCATTCGCGGATAGGCACCAAAGGATCGGATGGGAAGCCAAACGGATTTTTGGTACCCATTTGGAATGAGCATGAACCTTGGGAAGCGTTGTCTCCAAAGCAGGTGTACTTAACAGTTGTTGCTCCGCATACGCATAAGGGACCGCATCTTCATTACAAGCGTAATGGTGCTTTTACATGTATTAAAGGGAATGTGCTCGTCGTTCAACAGAGAGGTTTGGGAAAGATCGTCTATGTGGAGACATGGACAGGCGAAGATCACCTTTATCAGACGATTTTTGTTCCAGCGGGTATTGCAGCAGCAATGTATAACCTCGGTGATGAAGATGCTTATGTATTGAACATGCCGTGTCGTGGGTACTGTGCTGAAGACAAAGATGAATGTGTACCGGAGAAATGGGATTATGCCCCGTCGTTTTGATCTTGGCATTGCCAGTTACGCTAACTTTGAGAAGCTGCATAGAACAGTAGCCACTATCCGAAGGCAATGTGTCACGGATTGGCGTTTGTTAATCGTAGATAATCCAAGTCCGCAATCGGACCAGATTCGTAAATGGATCTGTGCGCAGGGAGATCAAGAACCTCGTATCAGCGTGGTAATGAACGAGGAAAATCGCGGATATGCAGGCGCAGTAAATCAGATTCTTGAATGGGCAGAGACAGAGTACATTGGTTATTGCGATAATGATGTAATGATCGATACGAGGGCGTGGGATGAATCTCTCTGTTCATTGCTTGATAGGCATCATGAGGTAGGAATGGTGTTTCCAAATGGAGGCGCCTTTCCAATTCATCGCGGAACATACACAGAAGTCTTGTGGGGCATTGGTTTCTGTTGGGTAATAAATCGCATGGCATTTCGGCGTGTGGGGGGTTTTGATGAAGCGATTGGGCATCAAGAAGAAGCAGACTATTGTATGCGTATGCGGATGAAAGGATACCGCTGTGCTTCTCTTGGCGATGTGCGGGTACGTCATGACGCAACGGCTACAAAAGATCCGAAGGCTCTAGAACGCATCAATGCTGGAGTAGAGCGTTTTGTAACCAAATGGAATCGGTACTTTAATGGAGAGGAATACCACTATCATCATCCGTATGTAACTCGATGGGAAGACTGGCCTCCGAATGCATTGTATTTGGAGCAATTCTATCGAACACATCTTGGCGATAAGTTTAACGAGAATCCTGAACTGATTACGCTTGCAGGGCGCAAGTTGGATTTGATCAAGGTTCCTCGATTTTTCCAGATGTACAGAAATAGAATCATCTGATGAAAACTGAATCATTAGAAGGTCTTGATGTCATTGTAGTGTATGTGGGCATCTTGGCTGGCGATCTCTGGATGAGTCTTACAGGTCTTCGTGATTTCCTGAAGAAAGATCTATCTGTAGGACTTGTTGTAGGAACTTACACACGTCCTATATGGGACTTTGCATTGGAGCATGTGAAGGGATTGGATGGAGTACGCATCATTGGTCAAATTGCGGATCCAGACGAGCATAACCATCCATTTTGTCCGGGTAAAGGCTTTCATGCATTAGTTCCAGCGTACGATTATGTGAAGACACAACTAAAAGAGCGTTTTGACGAAGAGAAAATTCTTCGTTTTGATACACCTGGCAATAGCTATGGAACAAAGCGGGACAAATTAGAGTTGAAGTCAGGTGCCTTGCGCAACGATGACCGTGTAACTCTACATGGGTATACACGGCATGGTTGGAAGAATTGCGATTTCGTTGTATACCGTGCTGAGTACAATTTACCCACGTTTCAAGTGGGTTTTGCAGATGAGCCTGCATGGCCTTCAGGGCGCCTCCCGGCAAGACCGTATAGTGAGATGGTTTTGAGTATGTTGCATGGAAGGGGTCTTGCTACTGTGCTGTCTTCCTTTAATTGTATAGCAACCGTGTTTCACAAGCCTGCAGTTGTAGCTTCCTATACCTCAGATTGTAAATGGGTGAATTACACAAACCCAAACGCACTTGTAATGGTTACACCTTCGATACGCCAATTCCAAGACGCAGTAAGTACGATGGGATGGTAAAGTAATGCGATTTCTGGCAATGCTCAGGATTCGTAATGAGGAACGCTGGATAAAGCGAGTCATAGATTCTTTGCTTCCCATTTGCGCAGAGTTGTATGTAATGGATGACCATTCTTCAGATACAACGGCAGACATTGTATTGGCTTTTGACAAAGAACGTGTTCACTATATACCGTCCCCTTTTGCTAAAGACGATTTGGATGAATCTAGGGATAAGAATTTTCTATTGGATTACGTGATTTCTGGCAAACCAGATTGGGTTTTATGTATTGACGGAGATGAAGAACTTGAAGAGATGGGACCGGACATCATTCGAGAAACCGTAAAAACTCCGCAATGGCATAGCTATTCGTTTAGAGTCATTTATCTATGGAATAGTGAGCAAACGATTAGAGTAGATGGCGTGTACAAAACGTTTGCACGTCCTTCAATGTTTCGGATGGTGAACCCTGCATTTCGGTTCAAGACAACGCCATGGGGCGGTAATTTACATTGTTCTTCAATTCCACAAGAACTTCTTCATGGATACCAGCGTTGTTCAGTTCGTTTGAAGCATTATGGTTACATTGATCCTGAGTTACGTCGGAAGAAATTTGATTGGTATAACAAGGTTGACCCAGACAATACAGGAGAAGATTGCTACCGCCATATTATTCAAGGGGATCCAGGCGGTCCTACTCCGGATGTAAAGTTGAAATGGGCCGGACCCTTAAAGCTTGAATCTTGGGTAGAGTGATGCATGCTCGGATTCAGATTCGCGCGGTAGTAGAATTACCTTTTGAGGCAACCCCAGAGATTGCAAAGCGTGGTAAGCATACAGGAAAAAAGAAAGTTGATGTGACATGGTATTTGCGTCGATGTTTGAATAAACTTTGGTTGCCGAAGGCGCCATGTCACTTAGGCGGTTTACATGTTAAGTCATGGGAAGTGACTCGGGCGGTTCCTCTGCGCGGCGTGTCATTGAATATAAGTAGCCGAGATGTAGAGTTGGATGAGTTGCTCTTAGAACAATTAAAGGGATTGCTCGATGGACAATGAACACATTCTCGAAAAGGTATCGATAGATTTGGCTTTCCAATCGGCTATCAAGGCACTTGTCAGAAAAGCCAATCGAGCAGTACCCGGTAAACTTCGTTTTGAAACAGAACCGTGTTTGGCTACGGAACGTTCAGCAACGTTGATCTGGGATTTCAAAGACAAGAAGCCAGGACAAGTTGTCGGAATGTATAAAGCTCAAGTAAAAATTCGGATTCCTCCTATGCCAGTTGGGCGAGTGAGCAATCCCGAGGCGGAGGCATCCCTAGTATTCATCAATGCGCTTCGAGCGATCTGGAACGAGATGATTCAAACGATCGGGGGACTGGCTTCCGGAAAGATCAAAGAAGATGGAACGAAAGTACCGGATTCTAAAGATCAACCCGCATCAGGCCGGATTATTGTGCCGCGCTAATGAGGCGCATGCCGCGGTGCGACGAATCACTTCCGCTAAGGTGATTCGATATTCGGTATTGGGTAACGGGAGCCAGTCTCTTCTATGCGCGTAATCAATGGTGTGACAGTCTACGAGGGTAGTGAGCGTCTCAAGGAACGAGTGCTGCGGATCAAAGCATGTTTGACAGTGCCTCAAGTTCTACAGGCTTTTGGGATCTACATGCAGGAAGATTTCGGTGGACGTGTTCAATGTCCCTTCCATGGAGATGCAAACCCTTCAGCCAAACTCTTTGATGATGGACAAGTGTTGCATTGCTTTGCTGGTCAATGTGCGTTTCATGGGGATGTGATTGATGTCGCTCAGAGGGCTTCAGGACAAAATGTAATCAGTACTGTAGGATTTTTGGAAGCACAATTTGATCTTTGGAAAGAGGCTCTTCCGGAAGTGCCGACAGGCATCTCGTTACACGGATTTCGGAGCCAGTGTGAAGAAGCGGTATTGCGGTACTACGAAACGATCAGGGACCGGCTATCGGATCGCTGGAAGGGGCCGTTTCAGGAGAGTTTTGAAGAGGCGTTTTCACAGAGACATGAGCTAAGTGCTTGGAATAAAAGGGGTTTTGCTGAGAACGGCAAGGAAGTTTCCCAAATACAGTTGTGGCTAAAGGGCATCAGGGACGATCTCTACAAATGGGAACAAATCCTTAAAAGTGAACAAGTTGCGCCGTCAGGCGAACCATAAGAGGAGACTGAAATGATCAGATATGTCTACCTATTTCGCAGCGGCGGCGCCATAGTGAAACACGGTGCGCCTTCCTCTGCGGAAAAACATGCTGTTTCTGCTGGAGATCTTTTTGTGGTAAAAATATCTCCAGACAGTTTGGAATACCTAAGTGCTGGCGGGATGTGGGGCGTGGTGCCCGAGGAGAAGCTTCCGGTACCCGTATCAGAGGCGCCTCCCATGACAGGAGAAAAATCGGATGTCGCACAAGCACCGGCTGAAGAAGCAGCAGAAGCGCCGAGAGAAGCATCGGCTGCAGAAAGCCCAAGCGAGAGCGCGTCCGAGACCGAAAGTTCGGGGGGTTCTCCGTCAATGGCTGGCGATGAAGGATCTCCCGCCAGCACGCCCTTCAATGCGATCTATGAAACCCCGCAAGGGAACTGATGGCCCGGAGAACGTTGACTTGGAAGAGTAGTTGCGCATTACTTCGACGGAAGCAATGCGGGTGTTGCGTCAGCGCATGTGCTGAGGAGCCTGGTGGGGTTAACAGGCCAACTACTCGGTTAGGGTGCTTGAATGTCAAAGCTTGGCACAATATCTGAATTGAAATTTAGTGCTAGTCCTGGACGATGGAGAGCAGTTGGACGTAAAGTTTACACAGTTATTGATCATTCGAGTAAACTTGTAGCCGTATTTCAAACACCGCAGGATGCGGACTATGTAGCTTCTTTGGTAAATGCGTGGCCAAAGTTTGAAGAAGCATTTGGTAAGATACAAACAATCGAGGAATGTCTGGCAGCAATAACTGCATTGCTGCAAGAGTGATGGGCTTATGGGGAGTAGACCTTTTTCCAAAGTTGGAGTGGTGATTATGTTGAAGTCGGAACTTGATGCTCTGATTGAGGCGATCGAGCAGGAAAAGCGTGAGAAGATCCAGGAAGTGAGCGCTTCGTACGACGCACGAATCCGTTCACTTCGAGAGACGGCGAAGATCTACGACGAGTACGAGTTCGTCGATGGGGATTCGCAAGACGAAGCGCCTACTCGCAAGCGCAGAAAGCGTGGATCAATTCCGAAAGTGGCTGAAGCCATTGCGGAAGCCCTTGGCAAGAAGATCAACGGTACTTTCACATGGGAGACCGTGAGAGAAAAGCTGCCGAAGTTCGACGACAATTCCGTGAAGGCTGCTTTGCGGAAACTGGTTGTCGATGGCGCTATCAAGGTCAAGGTGCCCGGCCGGGGCCGGAAGATGGCGGTGTACGCCTTGCTGCCGAAGAAGGCTCCGAAGAAGCCTGCTAAGAAGGCATCTTGATCATGGCAGAGAAGCACGTCTTTATTTCGGATGCGGCGTTACGCGCGGTAGCAGAGAACTACTACATGAAGTTGGCTCTTCAGGGAGCCGGTTGGGATAAGCCTGACTACATTGAGTTCTTTATGGAGTTTGCACGATCTGTTATCCGTGAAAACGATTATGACTTCCAAAAGCATGTCAAGGATGCGCTAAAATCTGCTGAAGGCGTGCCAGCCAATTCTGTTTTACCTACAGAGACCGGAGAGCAAGGGGAGCGTGTAGTCAGGATTCCTTTTAAGAAGCTGGTTCAATTGATTCGTTCTCGTCCGGAAGATGGAGTTAAGTCCAGCATTCCGGCAGATGTTAAGGTGGTAAAGGGAGTATGCGTTCCCCAACTGCAAGAGTTTGTGCTGGTTCTACACAGTCAAGAGGAATGGAGCGGGGTAGCGAAAACCAAGTTTGTTCCGGAAGACTTCACGGTTTTGATAGTCGAACCGGACCATGCTTTGAATGCGACAGACGCCCTGTACGTGTTTGTCCGTTTTCTATATCGGCAGTTTGCGGGGCAAGGGCTGGACGCTACGCTGCAAGCGATTTCTCAGTGGATTGAAGTTTTCCGTAAGAAAGCAAGGTGGGCGCCTGGCGACCCAAAACGAATCGAGCGGTATGATCGGATTGACTGATGCCGAAAGTGAACTTGCGGCGCGTGGCTCAGAAGATCATGATTGCTGGACCAACGCGCGTTGTGATTGATCAAGAAGGAACTGGAGTTACTTGTCAACGCGCTAAGAAGCTTGGGGTCAAACCGCAAATCATTTTTATTCGAGACGATGGTTGGTCAATCGGGTGTCGTCGAGAACATGAAGACGTTACAGAATCGCTTTGGACAGAACGATGGATTGGAGTGATCATCGCCCCTTCATCAGAAGCACAACCATACATTCCGAAAGACAAGAAAGATGGATGAAGGCAGTTCGGGATCTGGTAGTGGACCGAACGTAAACATGAATGCTTACAAGGTGGCTATGGAGCAAATGTTTGCTGCTTTGAACAACGAAGTGCCCACAGGCTTGTTTGGGTTTTATGCGCGGTGTAGAAGTGAAGGCTTCGATGAAGATAGTGCGATGAATCTAACAGAGCAAGTGCTTGAGAAATTGCTCTTGGTACTATTTCCGAATGCAACGTGAGGGGACACGCACGCCTATTCCTTTCTAATTAACAAACCAAGCCAATACCTGTTAACAGTGCTGTCCCCTCACCTTTTTTATTTGTACCTCTGAGGAGGCCAACGATGAATCCAGAGACAAATCGGTTTGAGCCATTACACGAAGAGTTTGACGAAAGATTCGGCAAGCTGGCAAAAGAAGCAGCATTGTTGCGCCCGGATGGCACTCCGGTACCAAAGCACTGGTCTATTTTCACAGTAGGCGAAGAGGTAGTGATCAAAGACTATACATTCAAAGTTGCATACGTTGGAGAAACGTCAATCTTATTTGAGCCTGTCGGGCTTCCGGTAATCGGAACAATGGAGACGGGGTGTGTGGGTAAACTGAAAGGGTAGTTTCATGGTGCTGCGAGGTTTCTTGGTTGTTCTGCTTCTGTTCAGCATGATCTTGATGTCGGGAAGCGCTACTCCAGTTTCGGATGCAATGCTTCTCAATGCTTACGCTTCCATCTACATGCCTTGGGGCATTGGCATTGTCCCCCAACCCTGTGTACCTGGAGTTCCGGCAAAGATCATTGGTTTTTCCAACAACGGACCTTCCCTGTTGGACATACCAAATTTCATGACGAGTTCAATAACTGTCGATCCTGGGGGAGACCCGAATATTCCTTGTGATTACAATATTCAGGCGACGGTTTCTTGGCGTTCAGCGCACAATGGATGGCCTCAAAGCTCAGAGGGAGAATGGGCTGTCTACGTGAATGGGGTACAAAGACCAGGTTTGGTTGTGATTTCAAACGCTATCCCATCCAATAGTACGGATCTGTGGGTATGTAGTATCACAGGTTTGTGTACTCTATATCCGATGGATGTAGTTGAACTTTATTTCACACAAAGATTTCCTATAACCCCTGTAACAAATTGGACAGTTGAGTACGGAGCGGTTCATTTGTCCATACTTCGTTTGATGCCGTGAGGAGGTTGTTATGCAAGCTCTAAAGCGGATCACTATTAGTATTTTACTGGTTTGCTCTGTTCTCATTGGTATCGGAATGTTGCATTCGGTTGCGACCGATTCCTCTTTGGCATTGGGCGGTTTTGCCTCTATATATCGTCCAAGTACAGCGGGATCATTTTCGATTGGTCCTACTCCCTTGGGCGTGCCTGTACAAGTAACAGGGTTTACTGCGAATGGACCTTCTCTATCCGATATTCCGAATTTTGCCACAAGCTCCATTCAAGTTTGCCCTGGACCCGTTGGCGGAGAAGTATACGATTACAATGTGCAATGCACGATTTCATATGACATCTGTACACCTTTAATGATCCCTCCTACTTGTTGGAACGGTGGGGTGCAGTTTGTCATATATGTAAATGGTGTCGCTGTTCCGTCTTTGTGGCATTCGGATTATGTATGTCCATTGATTTTGGGTCTCTTCAACAATGCGGATGAAGTGACTCTTACGGGGTTGGTCAGTTTAACGGAAAGCGACATCGTGACAGTGTGGGCGATATGGGTTGGTCCTCCATGGGGTTGGATGGGGGTACCTGAAATACGCATACACAATGCGCATCTGTCGATTCTTCGTCTAAATCCTTAACCGAGAAGGAACGATCATGGGCGGAACCGTGTACGGCATTCTCGTGGATGGTCCTGAAGTCTGTAAGAACAGGATAATTTCATGGCCGATTGAGGAAGATGTTCGTCGCATTGAAGCGCATGTTCACGGAACAGTCCATGCGTATCATCGGGCGAAGAATCGATTCCATCAAGGCGCCAACGCATACATGTTTTACTTGTATACGGATGCCAACAGGAATCGTCTTCAGTTTGAGATGCGTACTGGGGATGATGCGCAACGAGACATCAAACTGGATTTAGTGAAGATAGCAACGGCTCCGTATTGGAGTGAAAAAGCGAACAAGATCATGCGCGTAAGTACACCGGATGAACTGCGTTCTCGAATGCGCTACGTGCGTAGAGAGGCAGAAACGTCAAAACATTCTTCAAGTGCTGAAGCCATGCATCGAGGTCGCTTTACGACTCCTGGGTAGTAGACCGTAATGGTACAATCAACTCGCAGGGCACTCTGCAACTCATTCATCCCAAACCAACCTTTGTTTACCCGCGGTGTCCTGCGAGTTGTTTTATTGGTGTTGAGATGTCCGAAGTAATATCGTGGGCAGAATTTCGTAAACTGCGCCAGTTAAAGGAAGGCCAATTGATCAAGTGTCCCTATTGCGGAGATATGCATATAGTTCGCGTAGCCGCAAAGGATCCACATCTTTTGCTTTATCAGTGTGCTAACGAATTGCGTTTAGCGGGAATCTGTGGACGAAACATCGTGGAATCGAAATATGGAAAAGTGGATCTACCTGCAGACCCCAAGAAAGCGCTTGAGCAATTGATGGGCGGCGGTACGTTTCCTATTGCATTGTTGATTACAACACCGCAAGGGGTCTTTCGAGGGAACTTTGCATATACGTGGGATACGTACTATGGGTCAACGGTGGAGCAGTTTATTGAGCATTTGGTGATGTACTTTCGCAAAGCACTGTTTGAAGTATTGAAACAGGAACACCGATATGAAGATGAAGCTGGTAAATGAAACGGGACTTGCACGAGACAGCAGGTTACTCGTTCAGGATGAGACCGGAAAAGAGTTCGATCTTCTTAATGCGTGTCATGTAACGCAAATCGTTGTCCGTGTAGATGAAGTTGTCGAAGCAGATTTGGAGATTGACCTTGCATCTTTGGAATTGGTTGTAGAAGGAAAGCTCGTTGGGGATCCAGTAAGTGCTACACATATCCTTGATGATCTTTCAAACAAGGGATTTTGTGTGAGAGGGGAACACTTCCGTTATGTCGGAAAAAGAAATGCAGATTGATGCAAACCTGTTTTACATGTTCAAAGTTGGTTTGCTTGAAAACCCGATGAGCGACTGTCTTGACGTGTACTTGATAACGGATCATGGACCCGTTCCAGGACAGACTGGACGATATGTGGTCCGCTCTATGACATGTGCTCCGGTTACGGAAGGTGCTAGTACTGCGTCCAACCTTGGGCCTTCTTTTCGGATGGATTATAATGGTGCTCAGGAGCTTATGGAACGCCTTTGGAAGCTCGGGTACCGTCCGAAAGATTTACGGCATTCCCAAATGGTGCAACCCGCTTTGGAACTGCATTTGGACGACATGAGGCAAATCGCATTCGCCAAGTTGCACATCGTGAAACCTGAATCGACGCGAACGAGTAGATAATGTGGAAAGTGAAATCTGGCGTTCAATCCCAGGCTGCAACGGCCGCTATGAAGCCAGTTCATTCGGGCGTATTCGCTCGATCATCGATACGAATCGCCCACGCATTCTGAAACCCACGCGTTCTCTGTGGGGAACCCGCCCTAACACGGATTACTTGAAGGTTGGCTTGTACATCGAGCCCAAGAAACGCGTATGGCGGTATGTACATCGTTTGGTGTTGTTCGCCTTTGTCGGTGCTCCAGACGATCCCAAAGCGGATGCCTGCCACAATGACGGAGATTCCATGAACAACCGCATCGAGAATCTCCGGTGGGATACTCGCTCGAACAACCTCAAAGAAGCCCATGGAGGGGAAGCGGATTGCACGGAAGCTGAAGAAGCAATGGCAGTTCGTTTGGAAGCAAGTGGGCTTCTCAAACCAGTATTCGATTCGAGCGAAGACGTGCCATTCTGAGTACAAAAAATGATCCAGGCAAACTCACCTGGATCTGTATGGGAATCAGATGGCAGAATCCACTAGTTCTGTTTTGTCAACCCATAGGCTATGCATGACTTCTGCCATCTGTCTATAGGCGTTCGGATGCGCCCAATGCACGCTCCTGAGCCGTTCTTCGATCACTTCGATGGATGGAGCTTCGCGGACGCTGGCATGCGGTAGAAGTGCTGTCAGACGTTTGGTGAGCGCTTCCAGACGTTCATCCGTGAGCATCCAGCCCGGTTGAATCACATCGCGGATAGTCTTCCGCAACTCTTCCCTGGCTACTGTATCGTCTTTGTAGTTCATGGTTCCCTCCGTAAACTGGTCTTTTTCCGTGATAACGTATGTTGGAGGGGTTTGTCAACAAAATACTGTAAGTATGTAGAATCTTAAATTTCGGGCGCCTGCGAGGAGCCTTGCCCCAAATCGTCTTCCATGCTGAAAACCCTGTCTATGCCTTCCTTTAGGTAGGAATCATGTAGTTTGCATGATTGTTCGATTGCGCGCTCAAACGATTCCTGAACGCCCAGAGCAGCCAGGCTCATTTTAGAGAGGGCTTGGGCACTGGCTTCTGCTGCTTGGTGAAGGCGTCTCATGGGGCGGACTAGTTCACGCAGTACACGGTGTCGTGCTCTTCGAGAGTAGCCAGCGCGATGAAGCACAGGCATGATGTTTCTTGGTCTACCCATTGGAGCACTTAACTACTAAAATGAGAATCAGCAAAACCCATCCTGTCCCGGCAATGAGCCCGAGAAAAAGCCCGAGCCAAAAGGCGGTACTTTCTTCGCTCATTTCAGGTTCCCATGAGCCATCAGGCTTTTGAGGTTCTCGTAATGTTTCTTTTCGTCGATGTCAACGTGGAATTGTCTCATGAATTTAAGATAAGTGCGAAGCATGAGTGCTCCATTGCCACGTTGGAAAAGCTTGTCAATTTTTGCTTCTCGTTCACGGATTGTAACCAAGTACACGACAGCTTTCATGGCCCACTCATGCCCACGGATGCTGACGTGGTAGCGATAGAGCGCTTTCTTCTGTTCTTCGAGCGGGTTCCCAGGGAATTTAATATCTAAGCCAGCGTCCAAGCTGGCGATTTCTGGTGCATCGTCAAAATCGGGATCGTTTGTGTGGCCGCTTTCACTTGTCCACATGCAGCCAACGCCCATGCCTCCGAAACCGCGTGCATAGACGCGTTTATTGGCGCGATCTCGGGCAATGATGTAATACTTTTGACCGTACTTGATCCCAGGCCCTTCGCGCAGGATGCGTTCAACGTTTTCTTGGATCGGATTCTTCTTGCCCATGAGTCTCCTGTAAGTTCAGCAAAAGATAAGGCGCGACGGTTGCGGTGGCGACCCGCACTCTTCGAGGGACTCGAACCCTCTCCAGGGGTTAAGTACTATTCCCTGGCGCATCCATACAGAGCCCGTCGCGCGGAAATTTGAAGGGTGCCCCATGGCAGAGTAGTAATGCTGCTTTGCAGCGACACTTACTGCAAGCCATGCTTTCGGATCACAACACGTTTTGCGCAACGCATTCCCCGGTGTCGGTAAAGCATGCACATGGTACGCTTACATGTTTCATGGGGCATAGAATTGGCGCCCTGTGGTGGGATTGTTTACCCACAACCCGTTGGCAAGACGAGCACCGCTCGTGGACGCAGTATGCGGTGTCTGCAGCTACCTACGTACTGCTCCCTGCCTGAATAAGAGCGTGCTTGACCATTTAGTAAGGCTACAAGCTTCACAGGGCATTGTTTCAAAGAGTTTTCCGTGGCAGGCCCTATTCCCTGCAATGGTCATTCTTAATACGCTCACTCCCCGCACAAAGAGCGGTTCATTGTGGCGGTTGCTGATTGGACGGCGCGCAACGCTCCGTATTGCCTCAGTAACAAACGCAGCAATGCATCCAAAGTAGCATGCTCCATGGCGGAAACCTGACAAGCTTTGAATCCATCCGATTGTGTGTTTGTCCGTTCGCAATCCAGCACGGAAAACTCTGTAATTTTTCAAAGAGCTAAACGATGTGGGCGCGTGTCATGCGTCATTCTTTTGTTGGCGACTCTGATCGATTTGTCAAGTTTGAAAATCCTGTAAGTTTCACGTTCAATAAGTTGCGTGAAAACCTTGTAAGTCTGTGAGGGCCTAAAGACTCCCCCGCCGCTCAGACCCCCACCCGCGAATCCGACCGTTCGGGCTCTGTTCGGTTCGGAGTCCGTTCGGGTGTTAACTGACCCCGGTATCGTTTAACAGCCGGGTCAGTTTACAAACCGCGTTACAGATCCTTTTAACGGACCCTGAGCGGGAGCGCTATAGCCTATCGGATCCGCAAAGAGCGCGGGATAGTTTTTTTCAAAAATCCCCCGAAACTTTTGGCCCGCGAAACCGATCTGTAATATGATAGACGGTATGGTTTGGGCGTGATTCGCCCGCGGCAAGGGCCAGCCGGTTATCGGCCCGGAAAGGAATAGGCAAACATGCCAAACGATACGGGGCGCCTAGACAACCCCGTGACCCGCGCGAAACGGGCACGGGAAAAAGGGGCGCCGGAGTACCCTACCAGTTACAAGGGCTGCGCGGCTATCTGGCAAACCCGGCGCCGCAAGCTTGCAAATAACACGTATCTGGTAGCGGCTACAGTATGGGCGGAAGCCGAGCCGTGCCCATGGTACGGAATCCGACTCCATGAGACCGTGGTTATTCAGTATTTCCGAGACGGTTCGATCCGGCTCGACTCCGGCGGTTGGCAAACCGTTACCACGAAAGCCCGAATCAATTGCGGCCTTCCGTCCGGTTGGATAATCGGGTCAGACCGCGGGGTTTGGTATCTGTATCGCCCGGGGGAAAACGGGTATTCCGATTTCAAAAACGGTATTCCATTTGCCGATGGAATCGTGATCGGCCCGCGCGGGGGGATTTCGGGTAGCGGCCCGGACGCAAAGAAAACGCGGAAACTGCGGGAGCGAATCAACCGCTTTTGTCGGGATTACGTCGCCGCATTGTGGGCCGGTAAGGTACCCGCGCCGGGTGCGGGCGATTGCTTTTATTGCCAAATGCCGGAGCGGTGTTACATCGGCACGGTGAAGGATGGGAAGCTTGAGACGCGGCAGGGTGTACACCCGGACCATTTGCTTTCTCATATGCGGGAAAAGTATTACGTGCCGTCTCTTCTCAATCTCGCCGCGAAAGCAAATCCAGATACGATTTCCCGCGCGGCCGGGCATCAAATCGGCCATCTTTGGGGGTACCATGATGCCGGACCCTTCCCCGGTGGCGATTTCCTGCAGGAGCAAATCCGCAAGTGTTTGCGGAAGTATATGCTTCATGCGTTCGGCTTGTCCGTCTAATGGAAAGGAATAGGCAAATGCAAGACGATTTTTCAGCCGTTGAAAAACTCGTTCTCTCTCGATTGTGGAGCGCGGCGAAAGAAGCGAAACCGATCCGGGACGCGGTTTCCCCTGGCAATTATCACGGGGAAATGGTCGCGCGCATTCGGTACGGGGTGACGGTTTCCCAGGATTACACGCAAAAGGTAGCGGCGCGGATTCCCTGGCAACGGATTTGCGCCATTCTCTTCGGCAAGGTGAATACGGCAACGCTGGAAAGCGTAGTCCGCGCTGCAATGGATCCGGCATTTGAACCCGATAAGGAAATCGAGACGCGCGCCCGCGCTGCCGTTGAATCCATTCTCGGGACGACGAAGCAAACATGCGCCGGGCGGGTATCCCTGACCGCAACGGCCGTGCCCGTAGTCAGCGCGGCGATTGAGACCGAAGCCGAGTCGTTGCGTAACACGTTTCAGCGAAACCGCGCCGCGCTCGGAAAGCAGAGTAGATAAGCAGGGGGGCCGCGCCCCCCTGCTTCATTGAAGGGAATAGCCCATGGCGATTACTGAAACCGTATCAGACCCCGACGCGCCGGGCGCCTATTGCCGGGTGCATCCGTTGCATTTTCAGGGTATAGACCATAAGACAACCTATTTCGTCACGTATGCGCGCGGGTGCGTTGTCGCGCTGCGGGAGCGGAACTATCACGATGATTCCGATTTTTATGCGGTGTATTACGATCCGGAAACCGATACGTTCAAAGAAACGTGTTACGCAACGACGCGCGGCTGGACGTACCTAAACGGGGCGCGGGTAGACGCATCGCCGGAGTTAGCCGAGCGCTATCGTGTATGGGAACGGAAGCAAAAGAAATTCGCCCATTGCCGAGCGGTTCGGCTGCAGATTGCCCGCATACGTGACGACGCAAGAACACACGTTAAGGGCCGAGCGCTCGCCCGGATTTTGAAAATGACCTTAGCCGAGCGCTCGGCCGTTTGTGGTTTGCTACGGGTACAGCAATTCCGCTCCACGTTTCGGCGTGATTTGCGCGCCCAATTAGAAACGTGGTTAAATGATCCGGATCCGCAGTACCTTAGCCCGTTTTCGCGTCGGCAATGGGCGTGTTTGCTTCGTTTCTAACGGAAAGGAATAGGAAATCATGCAAGATGGAATCGACCTTAGCAGCGCTATTTTCGGTAGTTTCCCCCGGGTTGACTTGAAACCCGGGCAGTACTTCGTCGGCATTGCGCCGCATTCGGAAGTATGCATGCACATGCGTTGCGCCGGGGAAATGATGCTAATTAAAATGCTTTCCCGCAATGCGGCGCAATTGTTCCGGTTTGATCCGATGCGCGGAAATTATCAGCCGTTTTCGGCTGCGGTCACGACCGGAGAAGCCGGTATCTATACGAACGCGGGGGAATGCTATGCATACGGGCTGCGCGTCGTTCTGCCGGGCGAAAGGGGTACCGAAGGATGATGGCTACCTTTGCGGATTTCGTTCCCCTGACCGCATCGCAAGCCCGAGAATTGCAAGCCCGATTAGACCGCTATATAACATGGGTTCGGGAGCGATTCGGGAACGGTTGGGCATGCTATGATCCGGACGACGTACCCGAAAACTGCAGACTTACGAACGAAGAGCGGAGTAAACTTGAAATTCACGATTGGGTGAATGATCCCCCGCGCCGATATTTCGCTTATGTGTTTCACCCGGACGATCTGAAAAAGCGTTACATCGGTACATGGACAGGGGATAAGCTAGCGCGAATTTCAATTCTCGGGGGCCGGGTACGGGATAATTTCGGCGGGTGTCGGCGCTACATTAGTGCGTACGGTACGAACGGGGTGCGCTATTGGGGTTGGTACTATGAATCCGCCGGGGATTACTGCCGTCTAACCGCGTTCAAAGGCCAGAAAACAGACGGAAAGGAATAGGCAAACATGAACACGAAAACAGAACGGACGCGTTTCTGGTCTTCCCCTGATACGACAACGTGTATTCAGTTTCGTACCGACACGGATCCGAAAGTGTGGATCCATACAAATCTCGGATGGGTACCGATCGGTAATACTCCAGACGATGCGGGCGCAGCCGAAGCTTTTGCCGTAGATGTAGCGGCAGGGTACAAGCTTGAAGAAGCTTCCGAAGACACCGCGCGTTACATGGCCGGATGGGAATAGGTTTCATGGCCCGTAAACCAAAAGACAAGCCCAAGGTACCCGTGGCTATCCATGTAGATTATGGGTATGGATCCAAAACGCTGAACACGTTTCAGACGCGCGAGAAGATGTACACGCAACGGAAAGAGAATTTCCGGATCCGTGCGCGATACGGCATGCACTACATCAAAGGAAATCGCTTGCCGTATTTCTCTCTCACGGCCGAGATTGACGTACTAGTGAACGGACGATGGAGGGATCACGCGGGCGGACAAATGCCCGATGAAATCGAGAAGCATTTCCCCGATTTGTACCACCGTCTCGCACGCTGGCATTTGACCGATCAAGACGGCTGCCCGATGCACTACATTGCGAACGGGAAATTTTGGGCGGACCTTATCGGGGGAAGACGCCCCTGGGGGGAAGGGGATACGGACCCGCTCGGCGCATTGCAAAGAACGATTGTTTACGGGGTGCTAAGTGAAGACTGGCAAACCCGATCCCTGATTCACTTGTGCAAAGACGCCGAAGACTTTGAGCGCTGGCTACAAAACCGAATCCCCGGTTTGCGCGAAAAATTCCTGCAGGATATGAAGGGCTGCAACGTGACCCTGATTCCAGACGAAGTTTTGCGCAAACATTACCCGGAAGTCTTTGCAAAAGCTGTCCCCGAGATTCAGGGCCAACCGTAAGGAAAGGAATAAGAAAACATGGGTATTGTCCATTTGTGGTTTCAGGCGCCCGATAGCGGGCGTCAAACGCGTTGCGGAGCGCCCCTTGGCCCGAGCGCGGAAACTACGTGTCTTGCAAGGGAAGTTACATGCCCGGTTTGTCAGGAAATGATGCGCAAAGACAATACGCTATGGATCATAGTAACGGGAAACATCGTTCGCGGGTTTAACGCATGGGGGCCATTTAACCATGTACTCGATGCGCGCCGCGCCCGCGAAAAAATGGGGAAAGGCGGGTGCGTCATTAAACTATGGAACCCAAACGACGCGGGGTAACGGATTAAACATGTATGCTCGGCGCGCAAACCGTATAACACGCGCGCCGGGTAACTCCGGAAAGGAATAGAAAAACCATGCTAGTACAATGTGAAGAATGCAAACGCAAGGTTTCCGCTCCTGATTTGCAGGATGGGTTTTGCCCGTTTTGCCGACGCGAGCGGCGGCAGTATGTAACGCTATCCCGAGCGGACGTAGGGCAGCAATTTTTGCGGGCGTTCGGGCGTGTTTGGCCGGTCTCGGGATTCCTGGGGAGCATACAGTTTCGAGACGTTGGAAAACGGGTCTACTATATCGGGGGTGTTTTGCAAGCCGAAAGCGATAGCCAATATCAAGAACGTTTGGACGAGATTTGATGGGGTACCGTAAACATGAAATGTGCAGGGTATGCAAAAGTATCTTTGTGGCTACCCGTCCGTCTGAGCGCGTTTGCCGGGCGTGCAAACAGGCTGCCGCGAATCGCGCTGCCGTAGCCGATGCATTGCGGCGCGAAAAGAAAACCAGCGTATCTATAACGTGTCGTGTTTGCGGGAAAAGCTTTCGCGCTCCCCCGCATTACACCCGTTGTCGTGAATGCTGGAAAAAGACTGCCGGAGAGAAACTGTAATGATGGATACATCCGACGAGTACGTTGCAGACGTATTGTTGCGGGAAATGGGCGCGGAAAGGGGAATCGAGTATGCGCGAAAGCTTGCCGGTTATCCTGGCCCGTTGTCAGCGCAGTATGCGCGTGTGGCCGATCTAATGACCGCGCAAGTGATCCCGCGTCTTTACAAAGATGCTGCGGAGATCGGTAACAACCGCGCCGCATTATTGCGTCGTCTCAAAGACGCCCGCAGCGTTTTGAAAACTGAATACCGTGATCGGTTCAAAACATACATTTATGATTTCGACCGGAAATGTATGATCGGGGCCGGTTACATACTGCAATGGGTAAACGATGGGCGGACAAACCGGGGAACCGTTTACTGCGCTATCCTGGAAAAAAACTTCTTTGCAGAAGGGAATAGTGGTTAAATGGAAAACATGTACTGGATTGAAGAGCGTGCAATCGATCGGCTGCGCAAGGTGGCCCGACGCCTTTACAAAGAAGACCGTTTGACCGGGGATCAAATGCGGGATCTGGCGCAAACGATCGATTCCGCGCTGTCGGACGCCTTTAAGGTTGAGATACAAAAAGACGATACCCGCCCCTAAACCCCTCCGGTCTACTCTACGGGGCGCGGTTTAGCCACGATGCATAAGACCCCGCGCCCCTCAGAATCCCCTCTAGCGCCCCCCTACACCCCTAGAGCGGAATCTATAGGATGGGATATAGTAGTGACCCCATAGACAACCCCATACACTACCCCCGTAGGCAAACCAAACCCCATAACAAACCCTACCCCATCACCCCCCTATACAGATAAGACGAATCTACACCCTACCCCAACGTACCAGCGGGGAGCGCAGCACATAACGCTCCCCCCTAAACTGAGGGTGAAGACCCTTGACTAGTGGAGTCTGTTTAGCTACTCTTCAGGCTGCTTATTCCTTTTCGGCCCGCGTCTCGGGGCGCAACGTCTCGGGGCGCGGGTTTTTGCATGTGGAGGGAAACTGCAGCGTTTTTCGCGGGGAATTGTGTAAGTATGTTGAACTGCTTAAACCCGTGTAAGTATGCGACACCCTTAATAGGAGGTTTTCGGCCCGAGACCCCCTACCCTGGATCCGGCGCGCTACCGTTTGGTAACGTTAACCAGATGTTAGGGGGTGTTAACGCGTTAAGGGTAGCGTTAAACGAGTTAACTGTCGTTTTGTAGCGGGCCGCGGGCGGGTTTGCGGGTGCGGGCGGGTGCGGGCGGGTTTGACGGGTTTGGGCGGGTGCGGGCCAGCGCGGGGGAATAGTGGCCCGGGTGCGGGCGGGTGCGGGTTCGGGCGGGTGCGGGTTCAATCGTTTTCCATAGGCGCTATCCTGAAAAGCCTATTCCGACCGAACGGGGGGACCGTTCCCCCGCGCTGGCAAATAGTATATCGGCGCGGGCCGCTGGCAAGATACTTTTTTCTACTTTTCCGGGGAAAGTATGGACAAAACCGGCCCGGTTGGCGACTATACAGATAGAAACGCGTTTCTAAGGAATAGGCTATGGTATCGGCGCCGATACCAAACGGATTAACGCCCGCGGGGGAATACTGGCCCGGTTCCCCCGCGGGCGTTCGTATGTACGGGCCAAACCGGAAAGGGATAGGCGCTATGGTAGTGTGGGTTCGGTTGAATAGCGGCCCGCGTTTGTGCAACGTGCTGCGGAAATACTGGTACCGAACGCCCGCGGGTTCGCGGGTTCCCCGGTTGATAGTGGCCGATATTGCTACGGGGGAAAAGCATAGGGTACGTTTGGCCCGTATTCTTCCCCGTAGATTCCCCGGGTTCCGCCTTATCTAAAAACGAGAGGGAATAGCTATGTTTTTAAGGCTTATGAAATCGTTGGCCCGCGTTGAAAACAGGATTCGGCAGTTAAAGGCGGAACGCCCACGCACCCGGACAGTAACGGGCCAAATTGATAGCCTAGTAACCCGCCGTTCTGAATTGCGGGCGGAATTGCGTCCGTACTTTGCGCTGATTGAGCGGGCCAGCGCGGAAAGGGATTAGATAATATGGGAATTGTCCAGATTAGCCCGCGCCTAACTCCGGGCGTTTGTATCGGGGGAACGTGGGTTAGCGTAACGCCCGCAAACCGTGCCGATCGGCACGGGCGTCCGTTTTGGCGCTGGTACATAGATCTGTCAAACGGGAAAAGCTTTACGGATTCTGACTTGAGCGGTTGGGGGAACGCCCGCGCTATGCTGGAATCCCTTTTGGCGTTTCTAGGCGCTTGCGCTGAATCCCTTAGTTACGGGAACGGGGAAGGGGAAAACGCAAGCCTATTTCCGCGGCCCGTTGGGGAATGGGCGCTACAGTATTCCGATGAAATCGGGATATTACAGATTGAGTTAGCCGACGAAATCGAACGGGAAAGGGATTAGGCTATGGTATGGTCGTGGTCACATACTCCGGAAGCCTACCAAAACGCCCGCGATAACTTATCGCGCTTGCCCGCGGTTGAATTAATCACGATACGGGCGGAATGGTACGCGTTAACCGATCGGGAAAGAGATTGTAACGCGTTTAGCGCGGGCCGCTATCATCGTGCATGCCGTTATTTGCAGAAACGCTATCGGCGCGCGATAGGCGCTAACGGGAACCCACGTTTGCAAACCGTTTCGGAATTTTGCGAAACGCTATCGAACGAAATATGGGAAAAAGCCGAGAATTTGGCTAATTGCACAAACGGCGGGTTTAGCGCTTGGGTTTGCCCGTACGGTTGCGGGCCGCATCTAGTAAGTTTTTCGCGGCCCGATGAAAAAGACTATGAAAGGGAATAGTATGCTAAGCGTGATAACGGCAATTGCACGGGCGTTCGGAGCGCTCAGAGAATGCAAGAAAACCGGAAACGATATTTGGGCGGAAAAGCATACTGAGCGGATTCGGGAACTAGTAGAAATCTACTTTCCGTCCGGTTCCGGTTTCGATAGCGGATGCGGGTTTGACTTTGAAAAATCCCGCGAAAATAAACTGGTTTTCTATACCAGTTTTCATCATATGAATAACGCGGGTTTTTATGACGGTTGGTCGGATCATAGCGTTATCGTGACGCCTAGCCTATCCCTTGGGTTTGACGTAAGGGTAACGGGCCGCAACCGCAACGATATTAAGGTTTATATCGCGGAACTGTTTGCGGCTGCGCTGGCAAGCGATACCGAAACCGAAACCCGTATCGTGGGGGAAGGGGAAAAAGCCTAATGGCCCGGAAATCTGATATTCAGGAATTGCGAGAACATTGTGCATGTATGGGTTTGACGTTGCACATATGGGCGCCCGGAGATAAACATGGGTGCCGCTATCGTTTCTTTACTGATAACGCAACGTGCTACGATAGCGGGCGCCCGGTCGGCACGGTGTACGGGCGGAAAAATGCATGGGCGTTCGTTCACGCTTTTGCCCATGGGTACGGGCACGCCGATACAAGGATAGCGGAACCCATGGGGGAAACGTTGCGGGCTATTCTGGCTTGCGCAACGGGGAAGCTTGAAACGGGTTCCCCCGCGCTATCGTCAATTGCAGAATCAGCGCGACTAGCGCTAGCCCGCGCTGGCAAGCCTACGGAATAGGCGCCTATCCTGAACGCCCGGGCCAGAAACCCGGGCGTTACTCTGTACGGGCCAGCGCGGGCCGCTATCAATCGCACCCGCACCCGCGGCCCGTGAACCCTTGCCAGCGCAAACCGGGCGTTATAGCGGCCCGGAACCCTTGCCAGCGCGGAAACCCGCCCGCACCCGCGGCCCGCTACCAAACCCGCCCGGAACCTTTAGCCCGCGAAACCCTGAACCCGCCCGGGGGAATAGCGCTATTTAGCCCGAAATCGGGCCAGCGCGGCCCGTTAACGCCCGGTTTGGTTTCCCTTAGTGGTATAAGTCAAACCCGAAACCCGCCCGTTAAAACGCATCTAATGCCGTTTTAGCGCTATACGTTGCAAGTTATTACCTTAACTGCGCTTGTATCGTCAAAAAGTTAGTGTTTTGTTAGCAAACCCGCCCGAAACGCGAAACCCGCCCGGAACCCGATAGGCGAATAGCCCGCGCCCATAGCGGCCCGCGCCCGAACCCGCGCCGATACTGGCCCGCGCTGGCAAGGGAAACCCGCCCGGAACCGTAGCCCGAACCCGCGGGCCAGCGCACCCGCGCCCATGGGGGAAACCGGGCGGAACCGGGCGGAACCCGCGGGCGTTAAACCGGGCGTTAATCCGGACGTATCGATACATCCCGACACACGGAATCCGCCAGCGGCACAGAAAATGCTATGCAGCAAGCGAAAATCTAGCGCGCGTCATTTTCACAAACTGCACAGGGAAGCTTAGCACAGGGAAGAATAGCACAGGAAAAAGTAGCAAACTGCCCTGGTTATCATTGCTATGTTTCATGCAACCTATGGCCCGTCTCATGCGCAGTATGGATAGGGTATGTTGTGGTTAGCTCGGGGGCGGCGCCGCAGTCTGGCCTAGTTGTTTTGGAGGGGAAGTAATGATGGTGGGGGCTTGGGTCTGCCCCCTGCGTCTGGGGGTGAAATGGGGCGTGTGGGTTGCAAAAAGTGTGCGCAAGTGAAAACAATAAGTGGTCAGGCAAGTATGAGAGGCGAACAAGTTACGAAAGGATGGTGTAGGCCATGCAGGATGTGAAGTGTGTCGCTTGCGGTAAAGGCAATTTGGTTGGGGCGATTGCTTTTAGGGATGGGTATCGTTGCGCGGATTGTGTGATCAAGTGCTTTTGGGATGCGCTGCGGGAAAAGCAACGACTCATGGAGGAAATCGAGCAGGCGAAAAGAGAGATCCGGTACCGGGATATGCTGATCGCATGGAGTCCGGGTGGAGATCGGTTTGCACCTTTGGTTGCTGAGATTGAGAAGTTGCGAAAAGTGCTGGAACCGTTTGCCATTTGTGGAGCGTGGTACGAGGAACACGGGCCGCGGTGTCAACCGCCCGAAGAAACCGGACTCTGGATGGTGTCTGGTCCGAAGGGAGCCAAAGAGCCTAAGATCACGGTGCGGCATGTGCTGGATGCGAAAACCGCATTGGAGGAGAGGTAAGGCGTGGCGTACACGGAACACCATTTCCAGGATGTAAAACACGTTGGAGTGGCGTGGGATAAGGATACGAAAAGGGTTTGGGTATGTTTGAATGGAGTTGCGCTGCTCCGCGCGAAAGTACAAGGCGACAGTACATTGATGATCGAGTTTTATGATCCTGACTTTTTGCGATCGCAGGAGGAATAAGGCATGCCCAATGGCGGCGGCGGTTTGATGGGTAGGCATCTTCGAGAAATCGAAGTGTTGGAAGATCGGATAAAACATCTCACTGAAGAGAACACAAAACTCGTGGTAGAGCGGAATCGATTGAGGGCATTTGTAGAAAAACTTGCCGGACCATGTTGGTATGGTTCGAGGGAAGAGGCTACTGAAAGGTGCTGTTGGGCTTGTAGAGCCCGCAAGGCGCTGGAAGGGAAGTAAAGCGCGATGTGCGAATACGGAGACACGGTGCCGGTTCTTGTTTGGATAGCGGCTGACTTGGCTTGTGAGGGTCATGAAAAGTGGAAAGTTGCTAGAATCGATCGATGCATTGCGCCTATTGTATCTGCACTGAGTACAGCCGGGATCCGTATGCGGGGTTCTTGTTGTGGGCATGGAAGGGGAGATGGAAGCATCGAGTTGCAGGACGGACGTACTCTGATTATCCGTAAAGTAAGTTCATGAAACCGGAACGAGCGAAAGAACTATGCGTGACAGTAATAAACCGATAACAGTGGAAGTTGTGCTACGAAAAGCTTTTCCATATGAAGGCTCAGACCCCGTGATTGGACGATTGGAGTTAGGAGATTCTCTTGCGTTTACACCATATGGCGGGTTCATGGGGGTCGTATCGGAAGAGTTTCGCGGCTTGTTACCATATGCGGATGAGCACTGTGTAATCATTAAGATGACTGTGTATCCTGCAAAGTGGGAAAGGTAAAGAGATGATTGAGCAGAGACTACAAGAAATTTTTGAAACAGTATACGGTACTGGTGCGGTGACTAACACAGAAGGTTTGATTATAGAATATATTGATGAACTTCGTGAGACTGTCAATGCACTTTGTGAAAGTTTCAAGCCGTTAGAAGAATGGTATGATCGAACCAGAAAACTTTCCGGATTGCCGCCCATTATCAAAGAGCATGTAATCAGAACGAAAGAAAAGCGGCGCGTTGGGTATAACCCACCACCGTTGGATACTTCTCCACCAAAGCGTGTTCCGTCTCCTCCGGTGCCGTCGAGACGTTTGAAGCCCACGTATGTCGAGCCGGTACGATGCCCAAAATGTAATGGTAAGGGATTTATGCGAGAAAACGATGGAGCGGGCAACTTCTTTGATGTCGTGTGTGATTGTGTTGAGACGACCGAGCCCGCCCGGCTCACGGCGCTGGAGGAGCGGAAGACTCTTCGTGCGGCGGCATTTGGTGTCCGACTCAAGGCGGTGGAGGAGTGGATGAATAGGTGCAGAGAACTTGCCGGACTACGCTTGGCACCCGAGCCCGTCGAGTCCGACCCAGAGTCCGTGCTGATGGACATGGAGCAGGCTGCCGAGGACGCGGCGGCACGAGCAAGGGATGGGGCCGAGCCCGCGCCGGACAAGGCCGATCACGGCACGGAGGGTCCGGAGGGCAGGACCAACGAGGAGATCCCCGTGTGCCGCTATACCGCGCCGGACAAGCCGGACTTCAGCGAGATTGTCGAGAAGCATCACAACGGGCCGTGGAGAGCATACGCTTTCTCGGGATTAGTTGGGGAGGCAATCCGCCGCGCCTGCGAGGAGGCCGCAGAGCAGGCCACGGCGGAGTTGACGCGCAAGGGCAAGGAACTCTGTGAGGCGCACGGCAACCTGTTGATGGAAGCACATGAACTCAAGGCCGACTTTGCCCGGCTCAAGGCCGCCGCCGTGCCGAGCGTGGAGGAGATCGGCGCGTGGTATCGCGACTGGTTTAAGTCCGGCGCGCCTATGCGGAAACATATGCGCGCCTGGCTCAAGCGCCGCGTGGAAGAGGCCATGGCAGGGAAGGCGGGAGGTGAGGAGAAATCATGACCAAGCACAAGACCCACTACGCGAAGACCCGCAACGAATGGACCGCGTGCCGGCGGGCTGCATGGCTCGTGTGGCGGCATACGGCCCGGAAACATCGCGTGACCTGCGGGGCGTACCAACGCCATCTCGTCAATGCGGGAGAGGAGTCCGGCGGTGGGCAATGATGAG
>WOR8_10000094_pt1 | contig 91577 bp, 76 predicted proteins | sample DeeMarSeWOR38_10_FD_19890 | JGI IMG/M metagenome (IMG submission 19890)
TGACCTTGTGTCAAATTTGAAAATATACAATATGTTGTGACCGGAATTTGAGGAAGTTTTTGCAGATATCCTCATTAAACCCAAATATCAAACATCTATTATTTTCTAAAAAGTTTCAGATATTTTTCAAAAACGCAAACCCGGTTTCTTTTAAACCCCGTCTATATATGTCAGTATGTCGAATAAAAAACCCTGCCTGATTAATCAAAGGCAGGGTTTTGCTTGCGGTATTTTCTAAAGGTGCTAATCGACCTTCGGCCGCGGATGGAGGCCGGCGGCTTCGACGATTTCAGGGACCTTTTCCTCCCACTCGATCGCCATGACATGAAAGCCGGCCACCCCTTCAACTTCCTTGAGCCGCTGCATGGCCTCGACACAGATTTTGATGCCTTCGGCGGCCTGCTGGTCCTTCTCTACCCCCTGGAGACGCTTGATAATTTCATCCGGCACATCCATTCCCGGAACCCGTTTCTGCATATACTTGGCCATGCCGACACTCTTCATGGGGGTCATGCCGGCTAAAATATAAACTTTTTCATGCAGTCCGCGATCGCGCACCCCTTTCATCCATTCTTCAAATTTATCCAGATTATAGATGCACTGGGTCTGGATAAACTCGACGCCGGCGGCAATCTTTTTGGCCAGGCGCGGGACCCGAATCTCAAAGGGATCGGCAAACGGATTGGCGGCCGCACCGACGAACATCTGGGGTTTGCCATCAAGGTCATCACCCCCTAAAAACTTGCCCTCATCACGCATGTGCCGCACGGCCTGAATCAGCTGGATCGAGTCAATATCATGCACATTCTGGCCCTGAGCGCAATCGCCAAAGCTCTGGTGATCGCCGGACAGACACAGGATGTTGTGGATGTCAAAGGAGGCTGCGCCGAGAATATCACTTTGCAGGGCGATGCGGTTGCGATCGCGCGTTACCATCTGAAGAACCGGCTCCAGCCCCATGAGTTTCAGCCGGATGCAGGACGCCAGACTGCACAGCCGGGTCATCGACGTCTGGTTGTCGGTAATGTTGATGGCATCTACATGGTCTTTGATCAACTCCGCCTTTTTAATGATGTGTTCAGCATTGCTTCCGCGGGGCGGTCCGCACTCGGAGGTGACGGCCAGATGGCCTTCACTGAGAATCTTTTCCAGTTTGCTCGGTGTCTTTACACTCATTGCTGCACATCCTCCCTTACAACTTTTCTGGGTCCCCCTGCCCTGTCGGTCGACCAGTCCTTTAAGGGGCACAGTTTTTCGTATTCGTCGAGTTTATCCAGCGCCTTGAGACGATCGACAATCAACTGCCAGGCGCAGTCCACTTCAGCATTGATCTCACACCGACCATCGGTGGAGCCGCCGCAAGGACCGTTAAAAAGCCGCTTGGCGCAGCGGGATACCGGGCAGATGCTGCCGGTTGTGGCCAAAATACACTGTCCGCAGCCCTGGCAGCGTTCGGTCCACAGACCGCGTTCTTCGGTGGCTCCCATAAAGCAGGTGTTCACACCCGGATACACCTGTGTGCTGTGGTATTGTTCGGCGGTAAACTGAACCCCGACACCACAGGCAAGGGAGACCACGGCATCATACTGGTCGATGACATCCCGTATTTCATCCAAATACTCCTTATCACATTGTCGTTCGAGGGTAACCTCGTCGATTTTGATCTCTTTTCCCTCTTTCTGGGCATGCATCCGCAAAGTCGAAGCCAGAACCGCTACCTCCTTTTTGCCTCCGGCCTCACATACCGTAACGCATTCGTTGCAGCCCAATACCAAAATGTTAGTGTGGTCTTTGAGATATTCGATGATTTCCTCAATCGGCTTTTTGTCTGCAACTATCATTTAATCAAACCCCTTTTCAATCTTTGTGGTTAATTTGTTTCTGCCATATCTCTTGTTGCTGGATCCACGGCGGCCTTGTTTTTGGCCAGTTTTATCGGATTGGGCCCAAGCGCATTGATTTTCTCGGTGAATTCGGCTGCATATTGGGCAAAACGCGGGCCTTCACTGGATGACAGGTTGTACATTTTTACCCGTTCCCCACCAATATCGATGGAGTCCAGAATTTTCTGCGCCTGTTCAACCCGTCTGCGGGCCATAAGGTTACCGTTGTTGAAGTGACAGTCGCCTTCTAAACACCCCAATACACATACACCATCCGCTCCTTTTTCAAAGGCACGCAGAATATGAATCAGATCGACCTTTCCGCTGCACGGTACACGCACAATTCGGATATTTGGCGGTAATCGCATCGAACCTGCCAGGTCCGCGGCGGTGTACCCTCAGAAATTACAGCAGAATGCAATAATGATCGGCTCAAAGCTCGCGCTCATTTCTCCCTCCAGATTAAAATAAGCTGAAGTGTCTTATTGTTTTGGTCTAGCCTTCAATTTAGAAACTCGAAACAAATTCGAAAATCAAATGACCAAAATTCAAAAGTTTTGAACATTTGAATTTAGGATTTCGATATTGTTTCGAATTTCGTATTTCGTGCTTCGGATTTTACTTATTCACTTGGAATTTACACATTCCATCTTTTAAGTTACTAAAGCACTCCCTCAAGCAGTGCGTCGACTTTACAAATAATTTGATCATCTTCGTACCAGCTGAGCTGAATGGCTTTGGCCGGGCACTCGGCCGCACAGATACCACAACCATGACAGGTTGCCGCATCGATTTCACTGACACCTTCCTCGTTGATCTTGGGCACATTATAAGGACATGACCGCACGCAAACCAGGCATGAGGCACACTTTTCGCCTTCAACCCGGGCCGTAACGGCAGACAGGGTCAAGTGTGTCCGGGAGAGAAAGGTGGTCGCTCTGGCAGCGGCGGCATAGGCCTGGGAAATGGTTTCCGACAGGAGTTTGGGGCTGTGGGCGGTCCCGCACAAAAAGATCCCTTCGGTCGCCATATCTACCGGCCTCAGCTTGACATGGGCTTCCATAAAAAAGCCTTCCGGGTTGCGGGCCAGCTTGAGAATGGATGAGAGTTCCTCGGTGTCTTCCGGAACCATGCCCGCGCTCAGGACCAACATGTCGGCCTTAACCTTCAGGGGGCGATCCAGCAATTGATCCTTAAAGCTTACCTGCACCCCGTCCTCAAGGGATTCCACCACCGGTGGATCTTCAGGATCAAACGGGAAAAACAAAATCCCCTGACGCCGGGCTTCAGCGTAATAATCTTCCAACAGGCCGTAAGTTCGAATATCGCGATAAAGAATAAATATATCTGCTTCAGGATTGGTCTTCTTGATTTGAAGTGCGTTTTTAATGGCGGACTGGCAACAGATTCGCGAGCAGTTGGGATTATCCTCGTTGCGGGATCCAACACACTGGATCATCACAACCCTGGACGCATCCGCCGCCTCGCCTTTTTGCAGCCGTTCGGCCAGTTCGAGCTGGGTCATTACCCGCGGATTCTCGCCGTAAAGGTATTCTTTGGGCTGGTATTCATTGGCCCCCGTGGCCACGATTACAGCTCCGTGATCAATTTTTCTTTGAACCATTTGCGGCCCCACCAGGATTTCGGTTGTGAAGTTTCCCTGGGAGCCCGTAAAGCTGATAATCAGTGCGTTGGTCAGTACCTGAATTTTAGGATGATCGGTAACCTTTTTGATCAGGCCATCAAGATAGTCACGTACATCGGCGCCCTCGATGGTGGCTGTCAGGCGGTTGGCCAGTCCGCCCAGCTCGGCTTCCTTTTCAACCAGCACAACCTCAAAATCCTGATCAGCCAATCCCAAAGCGGCATTCATGCCGGCCACACCGCCGCCGACCACCAGCCCCCTTTGGTTGACCGGGATTTGCTTTTCATAAAGCGGATGAAGCGTCGCAGCGCGGGCAACCGCCATGCGCACCAGCTCATTGGCCTTTTCCGTTGCTTCCTGCGGTATTTCCGAGTGCACCCATGAATCCTGGTTGCGGATATTGGCCATTTCAAAAAGATATTTATTAAGGCCGCAGGCCTCCATGGTGTCCTGGAAAATGGGCTCATGGGTCTTGGGGCTGCAGGCCGAAACCACAATCCGGTTCAGGCGGTGTTCCGCGATAAGCGCCTTCATCTTTTCCTGAGAATCCTGGGAACAGGTAAAAAGATCGTTTCCGGCGTAAACCACATGAGGCAGTGTTTTCGCATAAGCGGCGACACCTTCCACATCCACAACGCTGGCAATATTGATCCCGCAGTGGCATACAAAAACACCGATGCGGGGTTCCTCTTCAGTGACATCCTTTTCAGGCGGCTGCTCTTTGACGACGACCTCGGTACCGCGGGCCTCGCTTAAAAGGGCCATGGCACCGCCCGCCACCGCGCTGCCCTGCATCACGGTTTCCGGAATATCTTTGGGCCCCTGGTATATCCCGGTAACATATACGCCGGGCCGGGTTGTCTGGACGGGCATCAACGGGGGGGTCTTGGGGAAGTGATGCGCATCGAGCTCGATGCCAAATGTTTTGGCGAACTCAACGGCTTCGGCATGGGGTTGAAAACCGATGGAGAGCACAACCATGTCAAAGATCTCATCGATCAGTTTGCCATCCGGAGCGGCATAACGCATAATGAGATCGCCCGAACCGGCCTCCTCGCGTACCGCCGAGATCATCGCCCGTTGATACCGCACACCGTATTCTTCTTTGGCCCGGTTGACGTATTTATCGAAATCCTTACCAAACGCCCGAATGTCCATATAGAATATGGTGGGTTCAATATCGGGATCATGGTCCTTGGCGGTCATGGCCTGTTTGGTGGCATACATGCAGCAAACAGATGAGCACCAGGGGTTGGCGTTGTGAGAATCGCGGGACCCCACACATTGGATCCAGGCGACCTTTTTCGGATGCTTTTTATCACCGGGCCGCATGACCGTGCCCTGGTAAGGACCGGAAGCGGATAGAATCCGTTCAAACTGGATGGATGAAACCACATTGGGCCAGCGGCCAAAACCAAGCTCGGGCCGCACGGCCGCGTCATAACGACTTAAACCCGGGCTGAGAACAATGGCGCCGACATTCAGCTCGAATTCCTTGCCGGTATCTTCCCAGTCGATGGCATTGGCATCACAGAATTTTTCGCAGGCCTTGCATTTGCCGTTTTTGAAATATATGCAGATATCCCGGTCAATGGCGCGCGTGTTCGGCAGGGCCTGGGGAAAAAGCGAGAAGATGGCCTTGCGGACGGTCAGACCCTGCTCGTATTCGCTGCTGGTTTTTTTGGGACACTTTTCCTCACAGATTCCACAGCCGGTGCATTTGTCCGGATCGACATAGCGCGGCTTTTGCTTTACTTTGATCGTAAAGTTTCCGGGTTCGCCTTCAACGGATTCGACCTCTGCCAGCGTATGGATGTCAATGTTTAAGTGCCGCCCCAATTCCACCATTTTGGGAGAGATCATGCACATGGAGCAGTCGCCGGTCGGAAATGTTTTGTCCAGCATAACCATGGTGCCGCCGATTGAGGATTCTTTCTGGACAATATGGACTTTAAACCCGCTGTTTGCCAGATCAAGTGCCGACTGCATGGCGCCGACACCACCGCCCACCACCAGTACAGAGCCCCGCTTATTCGTTTCTACGGATTTTTTTTCATTCATATGAGATTCAACTCCTTCAAAAGCTCAGTGCTCTCAACGAAATGCCGATCGATCTGCAATTCCGCCACGCTTACACCCATTGCCAGTCCAACCATTTCGGTTATAAAATAAACAGGCAGTCTTTCTTTAATTTCATTTTTTTCACAGAACTGGTCCTGAAAGCTATCCATATTCAATTGACACATGGGACAGGTGACCACAAAGCAGTTGGCCTCCCTGGCCACCGCGTCTTTCATAATCCGGGCCATCAGATTTAAAGCGGCTTCCTCATCATTAACCGCGGCAGATGCGCCACAACAGTCTGTCTTATAGCTCCAATCCAGGGGCTTCGCTCCGAGGACCTTGAGTACCGTCTCCATGCCCTGGGGGTTTTCGACATCATCGGGCACGGGAACTTTATACGGAAATCGAGTCTGCATGCAGCCATAGTAGCATACGGGTTTAAGGCCCTTGAGCTTCTGGCTCACCTTTTCAGCCAGCTCTCCGGATGCGACCTTGGTCAAAAGCACTTCCAGAATTGAGGATACCTTAATCGTTCCCTGGATCTTTTTGGTGAGTTCGGTATTGATCTCCTTTTTTAACAGGGGGTCGTCCTCGAGGCGTTTTTGGGCCACCAGCGTCCGCGAGTAACACGCCGAGCAAGGAATCACGATTTCGGAAAACCCATCCGCCTCTGCGATGCCGATGTTTCTAGCGGGCATGGCGATGGCCAAAAAGTCATCGACCTTGCCGGCGGAGGTTGCCCCGCAACAGTTCCAATCTTCGATCTCTTTGAGATTGATCCCGACTTCGTTAAATACCCGCCGACTCTGAACATCGTAAAGCGACGAAGACGCATGCAACGTACATCCGGGATAATAGCCTATATCCATGGTTAACCTCTTTGTAACATCAGACCGTTTTTTTCTTGGCCTTTTTATAAAGCTGCTTTATCTCATTGCGCCCCTTAGCCGATTGAAAGCCCATGTGCATCCGTTTGCGCCTGGCCATGTTTAATCCGAGCTTGGTCTTGGCCACCAATTCATCGTAGATGGCCTTGAATTTCAATCGCTTAAGATCTTTTAAGGTGTTCTTTAATTCGAAGAAACTCATGAATTCCATTTCATTGAGGCGGCCCCAGCGCACGCCTGAATTCACAAACGTATCATGGAAGTGAGCCACTTTCGGCTTTAAGGGGTCCAGGTGATTTTCTTTGGCGATCTTTTTGATGGTCTCGGTGATCCTGGCCGTCTGGATGTCGTTGGGACAGCGCGTGCCGCAGGTGTAACAGGAAACACATCTCCAAACCAACTGGTTGTTCAATGCGTTTTCGCGGTCGCCCAGGATAATCATCCGGATAAGCCGGTCCGGCGTTATATAGCCGGTCTCCTCGCCAACCGGACAGCCTGCGGCGCAACGGCGGCACTGATAACATTGCAACAAGTTCTGCTGCGACCGCTCCATCACCTCTTTGACCATCGGATGCGCATTTTCGGAATCAAACTCGCGTGCAGGTTCTGTCATTTTAAGGACTCCTTGTTTTTTGGGGGGGTCTCATGATATCGAAAAAAAGGCTACAAGCTATTCTTTTTTCTCAAATTTGTCAACCTATAATTTGCCCGTGACACACGGCAGTTGATCCTAACAAAATATCCTGATATTAAGGGTCTCACGGAAATTAACACAGGCGGGATTCAGCCCAAAAACGCCCCACCACACAGGGGCTGTTTCCGCTATTGCCCTGAAAATAGAGATCGCCAGCAGTCCGAAAAACATCATCGTTTAAATTCCATCGGATCGCTGCAATCTGAGTCAACGACCACCCGCAAAGCGGGTGGCTTGGATTTTACCGCCCTAGGCGGTAAAAGACAGGGGCGCGAAGTGCCCCAATCGTTGCGGGTGGAACCAGGTGCGAAGCACCCGGTTTGGAAAACCCAAACAACCATCTGACCGCATTAAGATCATTCGGAAAGGAGAGCATAATGAATTTTGAGAATCTTGAAGCCATTGTCGATTTCGCTATCGAAAAGGAGCGCGAAGCCGCAGCCTTTTATGACAACATAAGCAAAAATGAAGAAGATTTTTCAGGCTCAAAAAAAATGTTTGCGGAATTTGCCGCCGAAGAGCAGAAACATGAAAAGATATTAAATGAATTTAAGGCCAAAGGGGTCGCCGAGAGTCTGGAAGGATACAAGTTCAAATGGATCACCGATATAAAACGCAGTGATTATTTGGTTGACATCGAATATGAAGAGGGTATGCCCTACAACGAAATTTTATTGCTGGCCATGAAACGGGAGGAAACGGCACTGAGACTGTACAACGAATTCCTGGTGCAGGCCGACACTGATGAAGCCAAAAAGCTGTTTAAGGTCCTTTGCCAGGAGGAAGCCAAGCATAAACTGGCGCTGGAGACCATTTATGATGACTATATGGCTCAGATGGGAGACTAGCCGCCCAATAGGTTAAAACCCATTGGGGGTTATCCGTTATTGGTTATTGGTTAATTGGGCTCTTTTTGAGATGGGTTCCAATACTCGATTTTGGATTGCGGGTTGCGGATTTTCGATTCGGGATTGATAGGGTAAGCGATTAGACTAGGTTTTTAATCTTATTGCACGCGGTGCAGTCGAAGATGAGGTTTTTGAGTTTTTCCCTCAGAACGGAATACGAATAGAATTTTCGTGCAATTTCATAATTGTGGGTGACCATCTTGCGGCGCAGTTCGGGGTCGGTCAGAATTTTTTTGGCTTTGCGGACCGCTTCATCGGTTACATATCCGTCAATTTCGATGACTGAAAATCCTTTGGGTTTAATATCGATGGTGTAGATGGAATAGGTATTGACGACGATCGGTCGGCAAAAGTAGATCGCTTCAAGAAAAGCATTGCCGAATCCCTCGAAATCTGATGGGTAGGTCACCAAATCTGCATGCGGATAAATGTCCTGCAGGGTATAAACCTTGCGTCCGTTTTTGGTTTTGCCCCTTTGCTCGTTGATAATGTTGGCGACAAAATACGTATCTACTGCCATCATCTTGGAATACTCTCTCACCCGACGTTCATAGTCATAGCCTTCATCTCCGGACGCATGGGAAATGATCAACTTGGCTTTCATCTCTAAACGATGGACCAGTTCAATCGCATGCTCGATGCCTTTGCGCTTGACCACCCGTGTCGGTTGCAAAATTAAGAGCTCATCATCGGCAACGCCCAGGGCCTGGCGCACATCCGATGCGTATTTATCGCTCGCAGGGCGGTTTTTATCAGAATCCAAACTGCAGGACACCGGCGTCGGATTCTCAAAATCCATCACATTAGGGATGATCGTAGCTGAAATGCCGGTACGCAGACTCAACTGGTTGTCGGCTGAAGAGTTGATCACCACATGTTGAATCGACGGCAAATGCGGCGGAAACGCCATGTTCAGGTATTCCCAGCAGGCATTGATCGTGAAATGCTTCCTTTCCCAGAAAAAATCATGATGGTGCGCAATCGCAGGCATGCCCGTTTCAGAAATGACCTCGGTAATGGCAATTCCCAGTGGGAGATTCAGCGGGATGGTCAACGAATTTTCGGGAACCAGGAGATCGAGCTCAAACTTTTCGATAAACGTGTATAGGTGATCCTTTAATTTCTGCTTTACCTCATAAATCTTTTCAGTCACAAAGCGGCCTCGCACGCTGGAGCCGAAGCAGTTGCTGAAAATATCTTTGATATCCGGATGTCGAAAATCGGCTTCCTTAACCGGATATGATTGTTTGGCGGGGCGATCGAGTTCGCCGGCAAAATAGAAACATGTAAATCCAGCCTTTTCAAAAACATCTGCCCATTTCGCCGTCTCTAACGATACGCCGTCGGTGCCGGCAAAGCGCGTTGAAATAAAACCCACATTATGGTGTTTCCCACAGGACGAGCAATAAGACATATGGCCTACCTTCCCTGCCCCCAGGATTCTGTGTCGAGCCGTTATCGGGATCGGTGTTCTGCGTTCGTATTTACGTTATTTAGTTTTTTCAAGGCGTTATGGCTAAAGAAATTAGCCCAAATGCCGATAATTAAAGTAGAAGGACGTAGCGAATTGGATCGCGTACAGGAGGTGCCGCATGAATCGCTATCAGATAAGAAACGAAAAAGGCCTGGACGTAGATGAAGATATACTGGAGCGCTTTTACGGTAATTCTTGGAGATCGGTATTGGATCGTCTCAACCATAAATATGATGGGTATTTAATGACCATCCATCACCAGGAATTTGAGCTCCACATTTATCGCATCCTGGCCCGTTAAAAAAATCATTCTACCGGTTTACGCCTTACCTCCCTGGTATGAGGTTAAAATTATACCCGCATCAGCCTCAAGCCGCACCCCCATACTAGCGTTATTGTTTATTTAGAAGTGGTTTCAAAACCTCAGATCAGGTCCAAGGGCAAGGCGTCAGGCCGATCGGGAAAGCGCAGCATACATGGGTATGTGAGCATTTACCGCTGCATAAATGCATAACAAATCGTCGGGCCCACAAACTTGAAGCCTCTTTTTTTTAGATCAGCACTCATCGCGGCCGACGCACGGGTCCAGGCGGGGACCTCAGCCAGCGTTCTCCAGGCATTCTTTATGGTTTGGCCGCCTGTAAATTGCCAGATATAATTATCAAAACTCTCAAATTCTTTTTGCACTGCCAGAAAAAGCTTTGCATTTTGAATGGCCGCTTCAATTTTAAGCTTATTTCTGATGATCCCTTTATCCGAAAGAAGCGCCTTGACCTTATCTGAATCATAGGCCGCAATTTTTTTAGCTTTAAAATTATCAAATGCCTTGCGGTAACGGGACCGCTTTTTTAAAATGGTAATCCAGCTCAATCCGGCCTGAAAACCATCCAGCAAAAGAAACTCAAACAATTTGGGGTCATCGTGCAGGGGAACTCCCCATTCAGTATCGTGATATTTCACATATAGCGGATCGGTACCGGACCAGGGACATCTTTTTTTCATAGGGATTTATTCAATACACCTGGACGTGTTTTTTAGGTATGCAAAAACTTGGTCAACTGAAAAGATAAAAACCCAAAGCTTTATCAATGGTTTCAAAGGGCGCAAATTCGGCACCGATAAACTGATCCCGTTGATTTTTGATGATCACTGTTTTTTTAATCAGGGTTCGCTGGGCATCGTTTAGATGAAATTCAACCTGCATATGATCACCGATTGCAAAGTTCTGCTTTACATTCAGCTGAAGTTTCAATCCCGATGTGGACAAATCCTTTACGGTCATAAGGCCTCGGGTTTGAGGTTGGCCATCGATGAAATGAATGAATGTCCCCGCCAGGCTGGTTTCCTTGCGATATTGCTTGCGCTTTTCCAGAATTGCTTTATAGGCGTGCCCGCATGGACATTTGACATTGACCTTTACCATCTTATCGATGGTGGCATATTTGGAAACATCGACGGTCTTAGACCGGTTGCATTGCGGGCAGGAAATGGTCGCCGTCTGCTTGCTGGTCACGTATACTTTCTGGGTCATTTATTTAAACCTCAAAAATAAACTATTTTCTAGATTTTTATCATAGAATTCTGGTTTTTTAAAGTGATAATTAAACCACTTAGCGTATTGTATCAAATGAGTTCGCATCATTCAAACCCGGCATCTAACAGGGTTGCCAAAACCCAGATTTTGAAAATCCGGAATATGTGGAATCGGCAAACTCAGACAGGCAGTGTATTTAAAATGATTTCTTCTTGCAGAGCCAACAAAAATAGGCTCTTATTTATTGACTTTCGATTTTTTTTACTGTAAACTTTCAAAAAAAAACGTTGTAAAATATTGTGTTAAACCTAAAAGAAGGAGGCTCAAATGACAAAAGCAGAATTAATTAGCAAAATGGCAAAGGACGCTAAGGTTTCAAAAGTGGCCGCCGGGGCTGTTCTTGATTCCTTTATGAGCAACGTGACCAAAGCGCTGAAGAAGAAAGACGGTAAAGTTACCCTCGTGGGTTTTGGAACCTTTCAGAAAGCCCGCCAAAAGGCGCGTAAAGGGCGCAATCCCCAAACCGGTGCCCCGATTAAAATCAAAGCCAAAAATGTCGTTAAATTTAAAGCCGGCAAAAAATTAAAAGCTGCCGTCTAGTACAGTTTGTTCAACAAATCAAGGCAGTTTATCGGCCAATACAGTGCTGATAAACTGCCTTTTTTATTTTTCGACCGATGACTTGATTTCTTCCGGGCAGCCATTAGATTTTACTCATATTATTGATAAAGGGGGAAGCAAAAAAAGTGAGCAGCAAACAGCCGGACATTCAGGAAGAAATTAAGGAAAAAACGACCGAACCCCCCATGTATAAAGTGCTGCTTCACAACGATGATTATACGACAAAGGCCTTCGTCGTCGAGGTTCTGATCTCCGTTTTTAAAAAGTCCATAGATGAAGCCACCCGTCTCATGTGGCACGTACATAGAAATGGAAGCGGCGTCTGTGGGGTTTATCCCTATGAAGTGGCCGAAACCAAAGTAAGCCTGGCAACGACGGCCGCCCGTGAAAATGGTTACCCTCTGAAAACAACGATGGAAAAAGAATAACATAAAGGATTGAATTATGTTGTCATTGAATGAAAATGATATTCTGACAAGGATTACCAGGTATAATCTTATCCGCAAAGAAAGATTAATTTACATCGATGTGCACGAAACGGTGGCAGGTAATTTAGCAGGAAAATTCGTGGCGGTGCCCAATCTCATAAACATCGTTGCCAGACAGGAATTCCAGGGTACCGGTGATACAGAAACCCAGGCGCTGGGACACTGCCTGCAAAAAATTAAAGAACATGAAATCGAAGACCTATTCCCCCAAAAAGAAGACTAGCATCAGGCTTAATGAATACCTCGGACCAGGGGGCAATCAATTTCGATCACATATCCTGAACCTATCTCAATCCGCTGGAGGCGAACTAAGCGCCCATGGCCCGCCAAAATGTGTGGCGGATTGAGATAGGTTCTGGTTAAAGCCGTGTTTGATGCCAGTTAAAAAAATTTGGTTGAGTGTGTATGCACATAATCACCAACTTTTCTAACCCGCACCAACTCATCTTCAGAAAGTGGCCCTAATTCCAGACTCCGCAGGGCTTCCTTCATTTGGCTACGGTCGCGGGGTCCACACATGCAGATATCGACATTTGGATTCGATAAAACAAAACGATAGCAATCGCTTGCAGATAAGGGCCTTTCACCGTGCGGAACTTTTTTGGGGTTTAACAACTGGCCCCAGCGCGTTGCCGTGTAGGAAACGATGCCGGGTTTTTCCTTATCGGTAAATTGATCAAACACCTCGGTTTCAGCCCCCCGGTGGGCGGCATTGTAGCGAAGATGGAATATGTCGAAAACATTGTCCCGGGCCAAGCGAGGAAAAAGGGGACGATTGTGACTGGAGATCGCCAGATTCCGATAAAGCCCCTTTGTCTTCATCTCGCGGCATTTATCCAGAATGCGTGGAGACGGTCGCTGCTTATACCACCCTAAAAGCAGAACATCTGCAAAATCAATATGGAGGGATTTTAGGGCTTTTTTAAAAAAAACTTCCATCAAAAAAGGAGAACGTGAATAGCTTTGAATCAGAACGACGAGCTCATCCCGTTTGCCCTTGCGACAGGTGTTAATTATCGCCTGTTGCATCCCGCTTTTCCGTATGGATCCCCAGTAAAAATAGTTGCAGCCTTTTTCAAACGCCTCTTCAAAGGCTTCAGCCGGGGCGCCGTAACCGGCCGAAACTCCCAGACGACCGACTTTAAGGCCGGTTTGTCCTAGACTTGTTATCTTGAATTGATCCATATGGCCGGGAGACTATCCGTACTAAGTCAATACCTCAATTTTACAAAATTAAGTCAAAATTTTTGTAATTTTTGGCTGGTAGGCATTCTTGGTGACCATTTTATTGGCCCGGGCTTTCATGATAAACAGCGCGGCGAAAAAAAAGGCGAATCCCAACAGGACAGATAACGCCGAGGAACTAAATTCTATAAGGGAGGCCAGCATCTGCCCGAGTACGGCGCCGACGATGAGCAGGATAATCGGGAAGACATAGATCAAAAAGGTGGCTTTTAGCAACGAAGCGGTCTCAAAACTCAGGACAATCCGGTCCCCGGCCCGGGCACCGGCGGTGTTCAGCGCCTTAACCTCCATTTCATTGTCGCCGCTGCCCATTGAGTGGCAAGAACCCTTTGCGGTGCAACCTTCGCAGGCGCTGCTGCGCACCGTTTTTACCCAGGCGGCTTCAGAATCGGTCCGCAGTACGATCCCTTGTTCAGTAGCCAATTTTGAACTCGCTCATTGATGGTATTCTAACTGGAGGCTTCAGAGGATTCCTGCGCCTCACCTTCCGCCGCCGTGTGCGCATAGCAAATCAATCCGCATTGCAGACACCGCGAAGCTTCTTCCTGAGCCATATCGGCGGAAAAGCCCCTTTCAATCTCACCGCATATCGCCAGCTCTTTGCCGCTGCAAATTGGCATGATCTGGCGCTGGCTGGCTTGTACCTGTTCCACATGATATACATTTTGCAGGGTGGATTGCGGCGTGATGACTTGCTGCGACAGGCCGGGTGTCAGCCCATGCATAATCTGGTGAATTGATGCGGCGGCCCGCCGGCCGGCACCGATTGCTTTGATCGCAGCGCTATAATCCGCCAGCACATCACCTTCGGCGAACAGACCCACCTCCTTTTTAAATTCCGGTTGTCTATAAGGCTGAATGCCTTCCCAGCCGACAGACATATTCTGAACCGGTTCCCCGCCTTCGATTTCAGCAGTTTCCGGTTTCGGCCTGACAAAAACCAATTCGGGAAAGCGGCCGGCGGCGAAAACCAGTGTCTGGACCGGTATGACCGTTTTTTCTAGCGTATCGGCTTCAATATATTCCACCTGATCGAGCCGCTCAGCCTCTCCGATAAGGCGGTTTATGGCGGCATTATAGATCACATTCAGACCCGTCAGGTCACGCTTTTCCACTTCCGCATCTGAAATGGGGCTGTTTTTCCAGGTCTCACGGAACAAAACAGTGATGGTTTTGGCTCCCAGCGCCTTGCAGACTTTGGCCGCGTCAAGCGCCAGGCTACCCCCGCCCACGATCACCACATCGGATTCAACAGCGATGCTTCCCGACGATCGGGTTGCAAACCGCATGAGATCCACCAGCATATAGGTTCCGGGAATCGGCGATTCGATATCAGCGGCGGCCCCGCGTGCCAGCCGGCTGTCCCAGCCTCCGGAAGCCAAAAAAACCGCATCAAATCCGTCTTTGATCAAAGATTCTATGGAAAAATCCTTGCCCAGGGTTTTCCGGGTTTCAATCTTGACACCCATTTCAATGATGCCTTCAATATCCCAGTCCAGAATCTCCTCAGGCAACCTGTCTTTTGAAATCGCACTCCTGAGCAACCCGCCCAGTTTGGGAGTGGCTTCAAATACGCTTGCATCATGTCCCAGGCGGGCCGTAAAAAACCCAGCCGACAAACCCTGCACGCCGCCACCCACGATTGCAATTTTGCGCCCCGTCGCCGGCGCCTTGTATGGAAGAATCCGGTCGCCGCTTTCTCTTTCAAAATCGGCGGCATACCGCTTCAAATAGTTGATCGCCACCGGCTCATCAATATAATTGCGCCGGCACTCCAGCTCACATGGCCGGGGGCAAATCCGGCCGATCACAGCCGGAAAGGGGTTGCGTTCCTTGATGACCTGAACGGCGCGGTGATTGTTCCCCAGTGAAATCTGGCGAATGTATTCCCGGATATTGATCCCGGCCGGGCATCCCCGCTGGCAGGGGGTTGTGCATTCTTCCGTGGTGTACTCCCGGATAATCCTGCGGGTAATCGAAGACAGATTAATAATATGCTTCGGGCACACCCGTTCACAGGTCCCGCAACCTGTACATTTGCTCTCGCTAACAACAGGCAAACCTTGCGGTCCCATGGATATCGCACCAAACGGACAGGCCCTGGCACAGGTCCCAAGGCCCAGACATCCGATGGTGCACACCTTCATACCGCCGCCCAGAAGCGCCACCGCCCGGCAGTCATCCAATCCATTATAAGCATATTTCGTATCCGCATCCCGAACACCAAAAAAACAGCCCGGCAAGGCAATGTCCGGTTCAACGGCTTCGATTTTAACACCCATAATATCGGCAATGGCCTCAGCCACCTCCGGGCCGGCAGCCACACACGAATTGGGTGCAGCCGTGCCGGCTACGATGGCCTCTGCATTGGCGCTGCATCCCGGCAGCCCGCAGCCGCCTCAGTTTGCGCCGGGCAATTCTTCTTCGATGTCCAGTATCTTCGGGTCAACATATACATAGAAAACCTTGGAAGCGATTGCCAGAATAATGCTGATGCCCAATCCCATGAAACCCATTAATAGAATAGCTTCAACCATTAGCGTACCTCGGTATATCAAATTAAAATTGATCTAAAATGAGCCAAAATGCCTAAAATTAATTGGTAAAAAAGATCTCTTTTTAAAATTTGAAACGCTCAGCTTAATTTAGAAGATGGCGCCGAACTTACACTTATCAAAACAGGTCATGCATTTGATGCACTTTTCCTTATCAATGCGGGCAACTTCTTTCTTTTTCCAGTCGATGGCTTCAACCGGACAGGCTCGGAAACAAAGACCGCATTTGGTGCAGATTTCCGGCTCGACTTCAAATTTTAATAGTTCAACACAACGCTTGGCAGGACACTTCTTTTCATATACGTGGGCCTCATATTCATCTCTAAAATACTGCAACGTTGAGAGGACCGGATTGGGTCCGGTCTGACCAAGCCCGCAGAGCGCCGCCTCTTTAATCGTAAATGAAAGTTCCTGCAAGGTCTCAAGATCTTCTTCTTTTCCCCGGCCCTCACAAATTTTTTCCAGAATCTGTAAAAGCCGCCGGGTCCCCTCCCGACAGGGTGTGCATTTGCCGCAGGATTCATCCTGGACAAAATCCATAAAGAAGCGTGCCATATCGACCATGCAGGTGTTCTCATCCATCACAATGGCTCCGCCCGAACCCATAATGGCACCGACTCTGGCGATTTCTTCATAGTCTATGGGGATATCCAGGTGCTGTTCGGGTACGCATCCACCTGAAGGGCCTCCAAGCTGAACGGCTTTAAACTTCTTCTTTTTTGGAACGCCCCCGCCGATATCAAATATCATCGTTCTCAGTGTCGTCCCCATGGGCACTTCAACCAGACCGATGTTGTTAACATCGCCGGTCAGCGCAAACACTTTGGTGCCTTTGCTGCTTTCGGTACCGACACCGGCATACCATTTTCCGCCATTTGTGATGATCTGCGGAATGTTGGCCAGGGTTTCGACATTATTTAAAACGGTCGGCTTTTCCCAGAGGCCCTTGTGCGCCGGAAATGGGGGACGCGGTCGCGGCATCCCGCGTTTGCCCTCAATTGATCTCATCAGGGCCGTCTCTTCTCCGCAGACAAACGCGCCTGCGCCCTGGTAAATATCAATGTCGAAATCGAAGCCGGACCCCAGTATATCTGTTCCCAGCAATCCGTACGCCCTGGCTTGTTTGATCGCTATACCCAATCTTCTGATGGCCAGCGGATATTCTGTTCGCGCGTAAATGTATCCGCGGTGGGCATTTATCGCTTTGGCGGCAATAATCATACCTTCCAGGACTGCATGCGGATCGGCCTCCAATAAACTTCGATCCATGAAAGCGCCCGGATCGCCCTCATCGGCATTACATAAAACGTATTTGATCTCACCGGGACTTTTACTCGCAAACTCCCATTTTAATCCAGTTGAAAAGCCGGCTCCACCGCGGCCCCTTAAGCCCGATTTCTTTACTTCGGCAATGATCTGTTCCGGGCTCATCTCCTGCAACGCTTTGGCGGCACCGAAATAACCATCGCGGGCGATGTACTCATCGATGACTTCCGGGTCGATGAGTCCTTTGTTACGCATGGCCCAAAACATCTGGTCTTTGAAAAAGGGGATTTCCTTCATATGGGGAATCGTTTTTTTGGAGGCGGGTTCAACGTAAAGCAGTTTCTTTACCGGACGACCCTTAAGAAAATGCTCTTCAACCAGGTGGGGTACATCTTTGGCCTTCAGCCTCTGGTAAAAGATACCTTCGGGAAGAACCAGCATAACCGGCCCGACAGCACAAAAGCCATTGCAGCCGGTTTCAATTATTTTAATTTCATCAGAAAGTTCCGTACGCTCCAGTTCTTTTTGAAGCGCCTCATGAAATACTTTACTCGCACTTGCGTGACATCCCGTACCGCCGCACAACATCAACTGAGTTCTTACCATCTTCATGCCCGACTCCTGCGTGCAATTCTAGCTTTTTTCGATATTGGAGCAAACGTCCGTTATTCGTATTTTTCAAGCGCTTCGATGACCTTATCGGCCTTCACATCGCCGTAAGTATCCTGATCAACCACCATCACCGGCGCCAGCCCGCAGGCTCCCAGACATCGAACCCCTTCCAGAGAAAAGCGCCGATCTTCACTGGTGCACCCTTCTTTTATCTGGTATTCGTTGTCGATGCGGCTGATGACTTCTTTGATGCCCTTTACGTAACAGGCAGTGCCCGTGCAGACCTTAATCAGGTGCCTGCCTTTGGGCGTCAGGGAAAAAAGGGCATAAAAGGAAACGATTCCAAAAACTTCGCTGCGGGATAGATTAAGACCATCGCTGATGTAGTCAATTAGTTCAACCGGCAGCCAGCTGACAACGTCCTGGCATTCACGCAAAACACCGATAATTGAACCCGGAATATCCTTGTTGGCAGCGATGATTTCATCAATTTTGGACCACATTTCGTCTGTGATATCGGGATGTTCCGGATGGGCATCAGGTATCATTTGCAGATCTCCCTACTTTGCTCGCTTCAATGGCGGAAATGCACCATAAATTAAATAAAAACCCTGAAGGGGCAACTATACAAGGCAGTGGATATGACATAATGTCCTAAAAATGTCAATGAGAACATCTTGTTTTAAGGCTTAATTGGGTTTTCCAAACCCGCAAGGATCGGGGCACTTCGCGCCCCTGTCTTTTACCGCCTATGGCGGTGAAATCCAAGCCACCCGCTTTGCGGGTGGTCGTTGACTCCGGTCGCCTTGACGGATGCATTATAGTAAACTAAGATAATTTCTCTCAAAATTTAGATTTTAGAAAGGACGACCATGCAAAAGCATAAAAGGCGGTTGGCGGAAACCATTGATTTTATCAAAGGCAAGCTAAAACAAGCGCCTTATGTCGGTTTGTTAACCGGAACCGGCTTGAATGAAAGTGTGGAATCCATCGCCATCGACACGATAATCGATTATAAAGATATTCCCCATTTCCCGCGCTCAACGGTTCAGACCCATATCGGCCGCATGCTCAGCGGTAATATGGGCGGCTGCCCGCTAATTGCCATGCAAGGCCGGTTTCATCTATACGAAGGCTACAGTCCTCTGGAGGTCACCTATCCGATTCGGGTGATGCAGCAACTTGGCGTAAAAGTTCTGATTCTTTCAAATGCGGCCGGTGGGCTGAATCCCATTTTTTCCGCCGGCGAGATCATGCTGATTGCCGATCACATAAATCTGACCGGCACAAACCCGCTGATCGGACCCAATGAAGACAGCTGGGGTACGCGATTCCCGGATATGAGCCGGGCCTATGATACAGAGCTGATGACTGCGGCCGAACGCATCGCCAAAGCCGAGGGGATACCTCTGCAAAAAGGAATATATGCGGGGCTTGCGGGACCTTCCCTGGAAACACCGGCGGAAGTGAGATTTTTACAAACCATCGGAGCGGACGCCGTCGGCTTTTCAACGGTGCAGGAAGTGATTGCTGCTGTTCACGGCAGCATGCGGGTGCTCGGGCTCTCGACAATTACCAATGTCCATAATCCGGACGATCCCATTCCGGCAACTGTTGAAGAAATCATTGCCGTGGCCGAAGGTGCGGCTGCGCTGCTGGGGAACATCATGAAAGGGGTTGCTGAAAATATATATGAAAACGAAATCCGCTGATATCCTCGTTAAAAACGGAATCGTACTGACGTTAGATGAAAACACCACGGAAATAAGCAACGGCGCGGTTGCCCTCAGCCAGGACACGATCACGGCGATCGGACCGGCCATTGATTTTTCAGACTGGAGCGCCTCCCGGATTATTGATGCGAACGGCGGAATCATCATGCCAGGACTGATCAATAGCCACACCCACGCCTCCATGACCTGCTTCAGGGGATTGGCAGACGACCTTCAGTTGATGGCCTGGCTCAATGACCATATTTTCCCGGCCGAGGCGAAACTGGATGATTACAAAGTCTATGCGGGGGCCCTGCTGGCCTGTGCGGAAATGATCATGTCCGGCACCACCTGTTTCTGCGATATGTATTTGTTCGAGGATGCAGTCGCCCGGGCGGCAAAAGATGCCGGTGTGAGGGCAGTTGTGGGAGAGGTGCTCTATGATTTCGATTCGCCCAATTACGGTGCCATCGAGAAAGGGTTTGAATATACCCAAAGGCTGATCGATACCTGGAAAGATGACCCCCTGGTCACCATCGCCGTAGAGCCGCATTCAACCTATTTGTGTAAGCCTGAATTGCTAAAGAAAGCATTTAGCCTGACGCAGTCCTACGGTTTACCCCTGGTCACCCACGTCGCCGAATCCAAAAGCGAAGTTGAACAGATAAAGGCACGTTATGGCCGGACGCCGGTGGAACACCTCGCTGACATCGAAGTCTTGGCCCCCAATGTTCTGGCATGCCATTGTGTTGAGCTGACCCCAAACGATATCTCCTTGCTTCAACGCTTCGATGTAAAAGTTGCCCACAACGCCGAGAGCAACATGAAACTGGCATCCGGCGTGGCCCCTATCCCCGCGCTGTTAAATGCCGGAATCTGCGTGGGCCTGGGAACCGACGGATGCGCCAGCAACAATGACCTGGATCTTTTTTTGGAAATGGATACGGTTGCCAAACTCCACAAGGCCAAAACACTGGATCCGACCGCAATGGATGCGCGGACGGTACTAAAAATGGCCACGATCCAGAGCGCACGCGCCTTAGGACTGGATCATATTATCGGCTCCCTTGAGGTCGGGAAAAAAGCGGATCTCATCATTATCGACACAAACAAGCCGCACCTGACCCCCATGTACAACCCGGTTTCACACCTGGTATATGCAGCCATGGGGAGCGACGTCACCACCACGGTAATTAACGGCAGGGTGGTTATGGAAGACCGCGAGCTCAAATCTCTGGATTTGAAAAAAGTCATGGACGAGGTCAACAAAATCGCAGATGAGATAAGGGAGGAGTAAGATGACTTTGGAGTGATGGAGTATTGGAGTAATGGAGATTTAGAGAAATGATATTATTAGCGCTACCCAAATTCTCTTAAAATCAGTTTTTCCCAACACTCCAGTACGCCATCACTCCAATACTCCAGTTTGTTTATCTTGAGATATGATTTTTAAATCAAATGAAATAAAATTGAATAGTATACGCGCACGGTGAACCCATGACTTATGATCTTGTCATCCACAACGGCACCCTGGTTACGGTTAACCCTACTTTTGAAATTGTCCCCGATGGCCTGCTCTGTATAAAGGCGGGCAAACTTGCGCGCATTGAATCCAGGGCCGGTAATCAAACCCTGCCGGCGGCAAAAGAGATCCTTGATGCCGGCGGCGGTCTCATTATGCCGGGTCTGGTAAACACCCATACCCATCTTCCCATGACCCTGTTCCGAGGCCTGGCCGATGATCTCCCGCTGGATACCTGGCTAAACGAACACATTTTCCCTGCCGAAAATGCGCATATAAAGCCGGAAAATGTTCGCTGGGGAACGCTGTTAGCCTGCGCTGAAATGTTACTTTCAGGAACCACCACCTGCTGTGATGGGTACTTTTATGAAAACACGGTGGCTGAAGCTGTAAAAACCAGCGGACTGCGGGCCGTACTGGCTCAGGGTGTCATTGATTTTCCGGCACCGGGGGTCCCGGAGCCCGCGGAAAACTTAAAGATCCCTCAAAAATTTGTCGCAAAATGGCATAACCCTTCCTCGCTGATCACCCCGTCCGTTTTTTGCCATTCAGCTTATACCTGTAGCGCCGAGACGTTAAAAAATGCCAAAGCGCTCTGTATCGAAAACGGATTGCTGTTTCAAATTCACGCGGCGGAAACTCGGAACGAGTTCCGGCAATTCCAGGATGAACATCAGGCCACACCGATCCAATATCTTGACCAACTGGGCATACTGGATGAAAATACCTTGCTGATCCATTGTGTTTGGATCAATGATGAAGATATCGAAATAATTGCCGCGCGCAAATCCGGCATTTCCCATAACCCGGAAAGTAATGCCAAACTGGCAGCGGGAATCGCGCCGGCAACCGGGCTATTAAAAGCCGGCATACCGGTGGGGCTGGGCACGGATGGCTGTGCCAGCAACAATAATCTGGATCTGTTTCACGAAATGGACCTGGTCGCCAAACTCCATAAAGTTGAAACATCTGACCCGACCGCAATGGACGCCAGAACCGTGGTAGAGATGGCCACTATCAGGGGCGCCAGGGCCATCGGCCTTGATCCCCGCATCGGCTCCCTGGAAGTCGGCAAGCAGGCCGACGTGATCATCATCGATACCGAAAGGTCGCATCTGGCACCCATTTACCATCCGGAGTCTCATATCGTCTATGCGGCCAAGGGCTCGGATGTGAGCGACGTCGTGGTGGATGGCCGTGTCCGGGTAAGAAATCGAAAAATTCTCAGCCTGGATATTGAAGAGATCATGTCCAGGGTCCGGGAGATTGCCGCTGAAATCAAAAGTTAATTTCAGGTTCAAGGGTTCAGGGTTTAAAGGTTCAGGGTATAGGGACCCGTTAGATTAGTTTTATTGGTTTCAGTGGTTTCATTGGTTGGCTTAGGCTGAACCAATTGAACGAATTAAACCAATCAAACCAATTAAACCGCTATAAAGTCTGAAACCTTAATGCTGGTAGCCAAGTGCCAAAACAAAGGACATTTACAATGAATTTACCTGAAATCATCAAAGCCGCTCAAGGCGAAAAACCGGTTGATCTGCTCATAAGCAACGCGCAGATCATCAATGTATTTGCGGGTGAAGTCGTACCGGATGCAATCGCAATCAGTGAGGGGCGGATTGTCGGGTTCGGCCAATACGAGGCCAAAAAGGTTGTGGATTTAAAAGGCCGATACGTGGCGCCCGGTTTCATCGACGGACATGTTCATATTGAAAGCGCGATGGCCTGCATTTCCGAATTCGCCCGGGCGGTGGTCGTGCACGGCACCACATCCGTAGCGGCCGATCCCCATGAAATCGCCAACGTGCTGGGGTTGGCGGGAATCGAATATATGCTGCAGTCGGCAGAACAACAACCCATAAATATCTATTTTACGCTGCCCTCGTGTGTGCCGGCAACCCATATGGAAACCGCCGGTGCGCGCCTGACTGCTGAAGACCTGCGGCCCTTGTTAAATAGAGAAAGAATTATCGCGCTGGCGGAAATGATGAATTTTCCTGGCGTTATCTATCGGGACCCGGATGTATTGGCCAAGATAAGCGCTGCCCGCCAGCAAAATAAGCCGATCGACGGTCACGCACCCGGACTCACCGGACCTGCGCTGCATGCTTATATTTCAGCCGGCATTCAGAGTGATCATGAGTGCACCACCGCGCAGGAGGCCAGAGAAAAGCTCATGGCCGGCATGTACATCATGATCCGTCAAGGAACCTGTGCCCGAAATTTACAGGCGTTGCTGCCGATTGTGAACCAAAAAACTGCCCGGCGGATGATGTGGTGCAGTGATGATCGGCACCCCCACGATCTGATCGCAGAGGGCCATATTGATTCTATCGTGTGCGAAGCCATTCAGTCCGGTCTGGACCCGATTTTAGCGATCCAGATGGCGACCCTGAACCCGGCAGAATATTTCAAATTGGGCCATCTGGGCGCGATTGCGCCCGGCAAACAGGCCGATCTGGTCGTATTTTCGAATTTGAAAAAACCGGTTATTGAAGCCGTATATTGCCGGGGAATCTTAACTGCCGAAAATGGAAAAATATCGCCGGACATTCAGGTACCTCCGGCGACCAACGTCCCGCCATCGATGCATGTTGATCTTCGGAAAATCGACTTCGCCATATCTGCAGACAAAAAAAAGGTTCGGGTTATTGAAATTGTGCCGGAACAGGTGATTACCCATCAGGGCATCGAAGAGATAACGGTTAAAAACAATCGGGCGGTAAGCGATTCTTCAAGGGACATGCTTAAAATCGCGGTTGTTGAACGCCACCGTGGCACCGGCAATATCGGCATTGGCTTTGTTAAGGGCTTTGGCTTAAAACACGGCGCCCTGGCATCCAGTGTTGCCCATGATTCTCATAATATTATCATCGTCGGCAGCACAGATGCAGACATGCAGGCCGCACTGGAAGCGGTGGTGAAAATGGGAGGCGGTTTGGCTGCCGTATCTGATAGCAATATTCTGGCAGAACTGGCGCTGCCGGTTGCGGGGCTGATGTCCCTGGAACCGGTCCAGCGTGTCCGCGATCAACTGGACCGCCTCATTGGCGTTGCGCATGATATGGGTACCCCATTAAAAGATCCGTTCATGACCCTTTCTTTTCTGGCCCTGCCGGTGATACCGGAATTAAAACTGACCGACCTGGGACTGGTCGATGTGAACAGGTTTGAAGTTGTGCCATTGTTTGTGGAATAAGCGAAATCAGGTTCTGGGTTCAGCGTTCCGGGTTCCGGGTTTTAGAACCGTGATCCCTTGCACGACCATATGTATCATTGTTTAAAAGAAGCTTTCATATTATAAGGATGCTTAAAAATGATGGTAAAAGACCTGGTGGATGAATTCGACCTCGAGTTGACTGCCGGGGAAAGTGGGCTCGATCGCAAAGTTACCGACGGTTACTGCGGCGATTTGTTAAGCGAAATTATGAGCAATGCACCCCGGGGGTGTGCCTGGATGACCGTTCAGGGACATCAGAATATTGTTGCGGTGGCAGTGCAGCGTGAAATGGCCGCGATCATTATCACCGGTGGCCAGACTCCGGATGTTGAAACCATCAAAAAAGCCGATCAGAAAGGCATTCCCATTTTGCTGTGGCCCAACTCTTCATTTCGTCTGGCCGGTCACCTTTTCAGCCTCGGCATCGGCACACGTGCCGCCGAATAAGTTGCGATCCAGAGCATATGGCGGCTTAAATATTAACGCGCATAACCATTTCACCCCAAAGTTCAGAAAATAACATTTGGCATAAATGCGAGAGCTATCTTTACATATTTTAGACATTGCTGAAAACGGGATTGTCGCCGGAGGCAATTGTATCTGGATCGAGGTTGATGAGGCCCGCAAGAAAGACCAGTTCAAAATTAGGGTCCGGGACAACGGCAGTGGCATACCGATGGAAAAACTGGAAAATATCGACAACCCTTTCATTACGTCCCGGGCGACCCGCAGCTTCGGCCTGGGTCTTTCGCTGCTATCTGCTGCGGCCAAACGATGCGATGGGGCCTTGCGCATCGACACGCAGTCCGGTAAAGGTACGGAAGTGGAAGCCATATTTCGTTATCACCATATCGATCGTGCGCCGCTGGGCGATATGGCCGCCACGATTACCACCTTGATCATCGGCAATCCGGAAATCGATTTTATCTATTCCCATCGCACCGATGATAAAGATTTTAGCCTGGACACCCGGCAGATCCGCGCAGAAATGGAAAAACTTTCCCGGTCAGATCCGGGGAGCCTTCAGCGTTTGAGCGAAACCATCCGATCTTCACTCAAAACACTGACGACAAATGAAAGCATGTCTTGAATCCTGTTGCTGTTTTTTATTTTGTTTGGGATCGATAAAGAAGGAATTTATGGAGGCAAAATATGGCAAAGTTGACAGTTGAAGATCTAAAAAAAATCAAAGAGAAGACGATAAAGCAAACTTCGCTGCGAGATGGATCTGCTCATATTAAAATCACCGTGCATATGGGCACCTGCGGAATCGCGGCCGGTGCCCGCGAAGTCATGAGTGCCCTTATGGAAGAGATGGCCGAAGCGGATCGACAGGACATCCAGGTTATTGCTTCCGGCTGTATCGGAAAGTGCAACACCGAACCGAATGTCACCATTGAGCAGCACGGCAGCGAACCCATCGTTTACCAGCATATGGATCCCGATAAAATACGCCGGATTTTCAAGCAGCATGTTTTGCGGGGTGAAGTCCAAACCGATTTTGTACTGGCCAAGATGTAGCTTTACAGCTGTCTGCCGTCTCTGGCTTTTAGACCGTTAATAATGGTTTTCAGGTATCAACTAGCGGGTTCAGGTGTTCAGGGTTCAAAGGTTTATAGGTTAGATAACAGAGGTCAGATGACAGAGGTCAGAAAACAGTCTGCTCTTTGTCGTCTGTCATCTGTTTTCTGTGCTCTGTCCTCTGTATCTTACTGAACCTATGAACTTTGAACCCAGAGAATAATTTTTATGAAAGTAGATGGAAAAGAGCTGCGGACGATCTGGCTGGATCCAGATGCAAAAACGGTTAAAATCATCGATCAACGGCGGCTGCCCCACGAACTGGTACTGGTCGAATTACATACCGTTGATGAGGTCATAACGGCTATAAAGGACATGTATGTACGCGGCGCCCCTCTAATCGGCGCTACCGGGGCTTACGGCGTGTATCTGGCTGCTTTGAACGCACCGCATCATCAGATTGAGGACGCTTATCTGATTGAAGAATGTGACCGGATCAAGTCTGCCAGACCGACGGCGGTCAATCTGGCCTGGGCGGTCGAGGCGGTTTTAACCAATGTATTGCAGGTTTCCCAATCCGATAAACGCCTGACGACCGCCAGGGAATCGGCCGCATATATCACCGAACTGGAGGTTGATAATTGTAAAAAGATCGGCGAACACGGGCTGCCTTTGATCGAGGCGATTAGCCGGTCCAAAAAGGGGCAGACGGTCAACGTACTGACACACTGCAATGCCGGCTGGCTGGCGTGTATCGAACACGGAACGGCAACCGCACCCATCTACGCGGCATTTGATCACGGAATCGACCTGCACGTGTGGGTTGACGAAACCCGACCTTTGAATCAGGGCAACCGCCTGACCGCCTGGGAGTTGGGCAAACACGGTGTCAAACATACGATCATCACCGATAATGCCGGCGGTTATCTGATGCAGCTAGGAAAAGTCGATATCGTTATTGTCGGAACCGATCGAACAACTGCCACCGGTGATGTCGCCAACAAAATCGGCACCTATTTGAAAGCGCTGGCGGCCAAAGACAACGACATTCCCTTTTATGTCGCGCTGCCTTCCAGTACCTTTGACTGGAATCTCAAAGACGGTATCAAAGAGATTCCAATCGAAGAGCGAGACCCGGATGAAATCCGCTACATCGAAGGACTCGCTCAGGATAAAACGACGCGGATTTTGATATGTCCTGAAAAAAGTGCTGCCGCCAATTATGCCTTTGATGTCACACCGGCCAAGTTTATCACCGGTTTTATCACCGAGCGGGGAATCTGCAAGGCAACCGAGGCCGATATCAAACGACTGTTCCCGGAAAAATTCAGTCAACCGAAAACAGAGGACAGATGACAGATACCAGAGAACTGACGGAACTGGAAAAACGAATCATCGCCTCCATCCAGGGAGACATGGCGGTAATGGATCGTCCGTATATTAAAATCGCACAGCATCTTGGCATATCGGAAACGGAATTATTGCAGAATTTGAAAGATCTTTGCGACCGGGGTGTTATTCGACGGTTTGGTGCCACCCTACGTCATCAACGCACCGGTTTTACCGCCAATGCAATGGTGGCCTGGAAGGTAGACGAAGACCGCATAGAGGAGGTAGGCCAGAAAATGGCTTCTTTCAGGCAAGTATCTCACTGTTACCGCCGCAATCCTACCGACGAATGGCCGTATAATCTATATACAATGGTGCATGCCAACGATGCGCAATCGTGCCGTGCGACTGCCCGTAAAATGTCCAGCGCCACTTCGGTGGAAGATTACACGCTTCTGTTCAGCCTTGAAGAGCTGAAAAAAACATCTATGGTTTACTTCCCCTCGGATGAGGATGATTAAAAACCGGTCCCAAAACTCCATCTAATGCCCGATGGCAGCGTTGTAAAACAATTCAAAATACTCACGTACTGTCGTGTACGCTCCGTTTTTGAACCATTTTACGCCTTGCCCTCAGACATAATATGAAATTTTGGGACCGGTTTTACTATTAAAAAATGATACGAATTGATTCCGGGCTGTTAACAATGCCTGGAATAATAAATTGCTCAAGAAAACCCCAAGCCTTGCCATTTGCTGAGTCGCTTATTAAGATGAAAGGCAGCTGTCTGGAGAATTATTGAACAAAGGACCACTGACAACGGACAACGAACAATCCGTGAAACCCGATGCACCCCATATACTCCTGATTAATCCCTGGATCCATGATTTCGCCGCTTATGACTTCTGGGCCAAACCGCTGGGGTTGCTCAGCCTGGCAGCGCTACTCAGATCCCATGGTGTTTCCGTATCCTACATCGATTGCCTGGACCGTTTTCACCCGCAAGCGCCTTACAGTGATCCTGCTGCACGCTATGGCCGCGGTCCCTATTTAAAAACACGGATTGCCAAACCGCGTGGTCTTCAGGATATTAAGCGCAACTTCTCCCGGTACGGCATCAAGCCCCGCTGGTTCACCGCAGACCTCCAAGCCCTGCCACAACCGGATCTTATCCTGATCACTTCTTTAATGACTTACTGGTACACCGGCGTTCAGGAAACCATCACAACCATCCGTAAAGTTTTTCCTGACACTGTGATCATTTTGGGCGGCATTTATGCCAGCCTATGCCAGGATCACGCCCTGAAAAATTCAGGTGCGGATGAGATTTTTGCCGGCCCGGCCGAGGAGGGCCTTTTTGAACTTATCGCCAGACATACGGGCTTTAGAGCAACCCGCCAATTTAATTCACAGGAACTCGATACCTACCCCTCCCCTGCTCTGGATTTACAAAATTGCATCAATTACGTTCCCGTGCTCACCTCACGGGGCTGCCCGTTTAAATGTACCTACTGTGCCTCACACTTTTTAAATCCCGACCAAAGGCGGCGCAGCCCGGATTCCGTCATCGCCGAGTTAAAATTCTGGCACCGGACCCATGCGGTCTCTGATTTCGTACTGTATGATGACGCATTTCTAGTCAACGCGGAACAGCATGCCATCCCTATTCTGGAAAAAATAATTCAGGCCGATTTCGGTATTCGTTTTCACACCCCCAATGCCGTTCATATCCGGGGTATTAACGCCGAATCAGCGCGTTTGTTGTTCAGGGCCGGATTTAAAACCTTGCGCCTGGGACTGGAAACGGCCGAATTCGATCACCGTGAAACCATCGACCAAAAAGTCAGCGAAAACGATTTCAGACGGGCCGTAAAATATTTAAAAGCAGCTGGTTTTAAAAAACACCAGGTGGGTGCCTATTTATTAATGGGACTGCCGGGCCAGCAATTGGCTTCGGTTGAACGTTCGATTCGGGCCGTTCGGGAAACCCAAATAACGCCCATTTTGGCCTATTACTCTCCGATTCCGCATACGGCAATGTGGCAAACAGCGGTAACCGCATCCCGCTATGATCTGGAGGCAGATCCGATTTTTACAAATAATTCAATTATCCCCTGTCAGAATGAGGCATTCAACTGGGAGACCGTCTCCGCTTTAAAAGAACTTGCTTCTGGTTCAGCCACAGCGTAAAGTCGCTCTATATGAAGGCATCAATCACGAAAACATGAAATATAAGAACCACGAAATTTTTTATTTCCTTGCGCTTTTTGATTTTCGCACTTTCGTGGTAGATTATGTTTTCCGAAACCATTTTCTAATTACCCGATTAATCGATATTGATGGAGAGACGAAAAATGCTAAGTTTAAAAGCCATTGATCTGAAAACCCAAAAAATGGACACCCTTATCGTGCCCGTGTGCGAGGACAAGAAAATTCACGATGACCGGATCATCAATGCGGTCATCAAAACGGCATTGAAACTCAAGGAATTTAAGGCCGCAAAAGGCGATCAGGTAACCCTTTATGATTTAAAGGATCTCAAGAGCAAACGGGTTATCTTTGTTGGACTTGGCGAGCTAAAAAATATCGACCTCGAAGCCCTGAGGGCATTTTGCGGCGCTGCCGTCAATAAATGTATGCAGGCCGGCCTTGAGGTAATTTGGATCGCTGTGCCGGCAGCCGCGAATCTTAAATTGGGAATGCCGGAAACTGTTGAAGCCATGATGGAAGGTGGTTGTCTGGGAAATCATTTTTTTAATAAATACAAAAAGGAAAAGAAAAAGAAGCCGCTGAAGCAAATCAACTTTCTGGTAAAAAAAGAAGCGTTGGGCCGCCTGCGAAGAATCGCTCCAAAAGTGAGTATGCTTTGTGCAGGCACCATCTTAGCGCGCGAGTGGATCAGCACGCCGTCAAACGAAAAAACACCCGAGCAATTTACGCGCTCGATTGTCTCACAGGCCAGAAAATACGGACTTAAAACCCGGGTCCTGCGAGAAAAAGACTTAAAACAAAATAAGTTTGGCGCCCTGCTGGCGGTGGCAGCCGGAAGCCAGAGCAAACCCAGCATGGTCGTTTTGGAACATAAGCCCCCCAGCGTCAAAAAAAAGCTGGCACTAGTCGGCAAAGGCGTAACGTTCGATTCCGGGGGTCTCAATCTAAAGACCGGCGAATCCATGGCCGGCATGAAATCGGATATGTCCGGTGCTGCCGTTGTCGCCGCCACGATGATTACCCTGGCCAGGCTAAAAACGAAATCGCACGTCATCGGTGCCATCCCGATCGTTGAAAATATGCCCTCCGGCAAAGCAACCCGGCCCGGAGACATCGTGCGCAGCCATGCGGGCAAAACCATTGAAATTGGAAATACCGATGCTGAAGGCCGGCTTATCCTGATAGACGCCATGTCTTACGTGGTCAAAAAACACAAGCCCCAGATTATGATCGATCTGGCAACTTTGACCGGCGCCTGCATCGTGGCCCTTGGTGAAAAAATTGCCGGCGTCTTTACGCCTGATGATGAGCTTGCCAAAGCCATCGTTTCAGCCGGTGACAAAACCCATGAACGCTGCTGGCAGATGCCGATGCCGGACGATTATAAAGAGCTTCTCAAAAGCGATTTTGCCGACCTTAACAACATGCCCAGTTCGCGCTGGGGCGGGGCCATCACGGCCGCCTTGTTTTTAGCAGAATTTCGCGGTGATACACGCTGGGCCCATATCGACATTGCCGGCCCGGCCTATCTTAAAAAGGGTGATGCTTACTGCGGTCCCGGCGGCACCGGCTTTGGGGTGCGGTTGCTGTGTAATCTAATCGAAAAACTTTAACCTAAATTGAGCGTTTCAAATTTTAAAAAAGTAAAATTTCTTATTTTTAAGAAATTAGCGATTGCAAAAGAGAGGATATTGACTTGATCGAACATGCTGAGGTTCTACATAAAGGCGACGACAAAGGATGTCGTTGCGGTAGACGGCAATGGTTATGCCGCCACAGGCAGCATGCAATTTGAAACCTTCATCAAAAATTTAACAGAGGATTAGAGTGCAATGAAAAAAACGAAAAACTTAGGGGCCTGGATAGGGCAAGTCATCGAAGACTTTATTGAGAATTCGCTGCAAAACACGCTTCAAAACAAGACCAATGATAAAGCCTTTGACACACCACTGGTCGGCTTTTCAAGGGGTGATGATTCCATCTACGAAACCTACAAGGAGGTTGTCGGGCCTTTTCACTGGACGCCGTGGGAGATATTTACCCGGACATTTAAGGAACAGGCGGTCAGGCCGGGGGATCTGACGGTTATCAGCTGGATCCTGCCTCAAACCAAAGCGACCAAGGCCAGCAATCGAAAACAAACGACCTACCCCTCCGAAAGCTGGGCCCGGGCGCGCATTTTCGGTGAGGAGGTCAATGCTAAGCTCCGAAAACACGTAGTGGCAACGCTGCAGGAGAGTGGATACCAGGCCCTGGCGCCGGCGCTCTCGGACCAGTGGAAACGGGAGAAATCGGATAAATATGTGTTTGCCTCCACCTGGTCCGAGCGTCACGCCGCCTATGCTGCCGGCCTGGGAACTTTTGGCCTCTGTGACGGTCTAATTACCCCGCGGGGCAAAGCCATGCGCACCGGATCGGTGATCGCACACATCGAAATCCCACCGACCCCGAGGCCATATAGCGATCATCACGCCTACTGCCTCTGGTTTACGCAGGGAATCTGCGGGAAGTGTATCCCGCGCTGCCCGGTTGACGCACTCGACGAAAACGGCCATGACAAGATCAAATGCCGCGCGCATATCAGACCGGCGACCGCCGAGTATGTAAAATCACACTACGGATTTGACGGTTACGGGTGTGGCCTTTGTCAGACAAAGGTGCCCTGTGAATCAAAGATCCCAACCCGGAAGGATGTGGAATAATATTTGGACCGGGGCTTACCCTTTATTGGATTTGAAACCGTTCACACAATGTTTATGGGGCCAGCGCCGAGTAAACGTTATATTGGTTTGATTGGTTTAATTTGTTCAATTGGTTCGGTTTAAGCTAACCCATAAAACCAATGAAACAAATAAAACAAATTTAACAAATCCTTAGACCTTTGAACCCTGAACCCATTAGGAGACATAACACTTTAGATCTATTATGAGCTGTCCGGATCTGGAATGTCCAGCCCCATGTGGCGCCCCATCAATCCGAATTGCCCGTCGGCCATTTCGATACCGTATTGCACTTTGCAGCCTTTTGCCAAACCTGCGGCCAGCCAGGGGGTCACTTTGGGGTTTGTGACCACGTCTGCGACCATTGTTCGGGAGGACAGTGTATCTGTCGGGAAAGGCAGGTTGGCATCTTCATTCATTCCGACCGACGTTGCATTCACCGCCAGATCGAATCCTTCCAGGTCGGTTAGCTCAAATGATATCCTCAGTTGCGGGCGGGTATTTCTCAACAAACGTTCCAGGAACCCATGCCGCTCCGTCCGTATTTCCTTTATAACAATTTCAGCGGCCCCGGCCTCTGCAATCGCCAGCGCAATCGCGGCGCCGGTCACTCCGCCGCCGATAATGACCGCTCGCCGACCGCGCATGGCCAGCCCCTTCGCCTCAGCCGCCACCATGAAACCCAGCCCATCGACCATGTCACCGATCAAGCGTCCGTTTTCCACCCGAACAACGTTGACCGCCGCTAAAGCCTCAGCCCTTTGAGATATTTCATCCATACAACCGGCCGCCGCCTGCTTATGGGGTATGGTTACGATACTGCCTGCGAAGTTGGGGATGCGCCGCATATGCTCAAAGTGAGTCTTTACCTGGCTGCCGGGCACGTCCATAGCGATCATGACCGCGTCGATTCCGTTTTCGGCAAAATAGCGATTGTAATTTAAGGGGGATCTAACCTGAATGATCGGCGTCCCGATCATGGTGTAAAACCTGGTGGTGCCGGTTGGAACAAGCCCCGGCTTTGGATTTGCAATCCCGGTCACTTTTCTTCCTTTTTATAACCTGACCTTAACCGACCCCGCATGGGCCCCCAGTCCCTCAACTTCAGCCAGGCGGATTATGTCGGGGGCTTCACGTTGAAAAGCGTTTTGGGTGTATCGAATCAGGCTGGTCTTTTTCATAAAGTTGTCCACTGAAAGCGCGGATGCGAACCGGGCGGTTCCCGCGGTGGGGAGCACATGATTGGGCCCGGCAATATAATCGCCCACCGCTTCGGGGGTATAATTACCGACGAAAATGGCTCCGGCGTTGCGGATTTTACCAACAACCTCAAGCGCAGCGTTAATTTGAAGTTCGAGATGCTCCGGTGCAATCCGGTTGGCCATGTCGATGGCGGCAGCGATATCTTTTACCACAATTATGGCACCAAATTGAGACAGGGATTTTTCAGCGATATCGGCGCGCGCCAGGTGTGCGAGCTGTCCTTTCACTTCCCCGGCAACGCTTTTGGCCAATTTTTTTGAATCCGTAATTAACACAGCCGATGATAAAACATCGTGCTCGGCCTGAGAAAGAAGGTCAGCGGCAATAAATTCGGGCCTGGCACTCTCATCGGCAATAACCAGAATCTCGCTGGGCCCTGCAACCATGTCGATACCGACGGTGCCGGCCAGAATTTTTTTGGCAAGGGTGACGTAAATGTTGCCCGGCCCGACGATGACGTCGACTTTGGGAATGGTTTCGGTTCCATATGCAAGCGCGGCGATGGCCCAGGCACTTCCGACTTTATAGACCGCATTGGCGCCGGCCTTTTTAGCGGCAACCAGCAGGTGCGGGCTTACGCCGCCGCCTCTGGTCGGCGGTGTGACCATTGCAACCTGTTTGACACCCGCAACCCGCGCGGGAATCACCCCCATCAGCACCGAAGATACCAGAGGTGTTTTACCGCCTCTGGCACCGGGCACATAGACCCCGGCTGCATTTACCGGGTTGATCAACTGGCCCAGCAACGTTCCGGGTCGATCGGTTTGCATCCAGGACTGACGCAGTTGCTGTTCATGAAAACGTTTAATATTCGCAGCCGCGCGATTCAAAGCCCGGGTAAAAGACCGATCGACCTTTTTGGCCGCATTTGCAAATTCCTTTTTGGACACCTGCATTGATTTCAGTGACATGCGCGGTGCATCAAAGCGCCGGGTATAGGAGATTACGGCCCGGTCACCGCGCCTGCGCACCTGCTCGCAAATGCGGGTGACCGCGTCCAGATCAGATTTCTGAAATTCGAGGCCACGATTGACAATTCTGGCAACGCGTTGCTCAGCGGGACGTGACGGATAGTTGAATATTCTCATGCACACCACCTTCCAATTTTTTGATTACAGCCTGCCGGATGCAGGATACATATAAAGGATTTCGGGCGATCTTGGCAAGTATTAACCGCTAAAGGGCTTGACTTTGAAAATTAATACGAATAAGAAAATTATGGACGAGGAAATCGACTAATCTTACGGCTTCGTTACACCTATTTTTCGAAATCGGGTTTAAGGAGATTGAATTAACTTTTAAAGAGTAGGAGGTGCGCATGGACAAGATCTTAAGAATCAACATGGGTGCGGATGGTGGTCCGGCGGCTAACACCGAATCCCTCGGCGATTATGAAGGCCTTGGGGGGCGCGGATTAACCTCAGCCATCGTCTCAAAAGAAGTTCCTCCGTTATGCCATCCCCTGGGAGATGATAACAAGCTGGTAATCGCTCCCGGGCTTTTAAGCGGTTCGACTGCGGCCATGTCCGGCCGTATATCGGTGGGCTGCAAGAGTCCCCTCACCGGCGGTATCAAAGAAGCCAATGCCGGCGGGCAGCCGTCTCAAATGCTCGGCAGGCTGGGCTATGCGGCTATTATTCTGGAAGGACAGCCCAAAGAAAAGAATCTCTATAAAATATTCATCAACAAGGACGGCGTGGATATCAAGGAAGATAACAGTCTGTGCATGCTCGGCAATTATGATACCGTTGATAAAATGAAAGCCGAATACGGCGAAAAAATCAGCTGCATCTCCATTGGCCAGGCCGGTGAAATGAAATTGGCCGGAGCCTCGGTTGCTTTCACCGACATGGAGCTCAGACCCACACGACATGCGGGTCGCGGCGGAGTCGGTGCTGTCATGGGCACCAAAGGCGTTAAGGTTATTGTCATCGATGATGCCGGGATGAAAGCCCGAAGTCCCCAGGATCCGGATAAATTCAGAGAAGCCAATAAAGCCTTTGTTGCCGGTCTCAGGAAGCATTCGGTTACGGGTGAAGCGCTTCCGGCGTACGGCACAAACGTGTTAACGAATATCATCAATGAAGCCGGGGCCTATCCGACCAAGAATTTTCAGCTGGGCCAGTTTGATGGATGCGAGAAAATCAGCGGGGAAACCCAGGCCGAAACTGAAAATGCCCGCGGAGGTGAGGGCTCTGCCACGCATGGATGTCATCGGGGGTGCGTGATTCGCTGTTCCGGAACCTATTATGACAAAGACGGCCATTATCTAACCAAACAACCCGAATACGAGACCGTCTGGGCCCACGGCGGCAACTGCGGCATCGATGATCTTGAGGCGATTGCCCAAATCGATCGCATGGATGATGATTTCGGGCTGGATACCATTGAAATGGGCGCTACGATTGCGGTGGCCATGGAAGCCGGTTTGGCCGAGTTTGGTGATGCACAGGCAGCCATTAATATGGTCAAGGAAGTCGGCGAAGGGACGCCCTTGGGCCGTATTCTGGGCAGCGGCGCAGCCGTCACAGGCAAAGTGTTCGGCGTTGAGAGAGTGCCGGTTGTCAAAGGCCAGGCGATGCCGGCCTATGACCCCAGGTCCGTACAGGGTATCGGCGTAACCTATGCGACGACGACCATGGGGGCCGACCACACTGCAGGGTACGCAGTAACCGCAAACATCCTGGGCGTCGGGGGGTCCGTCGATCCCTTGAAACCCGGAGGCCAGGTCGAGCTGTCAAGGAATCTGCAGATTGCGACAGCGGCCATCGATTCGACCGGAATGTGCATATTCATTGCATTTGCTATTTTAGACCAGGCAGACACCTTCCAGGCACTATTGGATTTGATCAATTCATTTGCCGGGGCGAATCTCACGGCTGACGACGTCAATGCCCTGGGGATGAAAATTCTCAAGATGGAACGTGAATTCAATGCCGCCGCGGGGCTAACCGATAAAGATGACCGCTTGCCGGATTACTTCAAAAAAGAAGCGCTCCCACCGCATAACGTCACATTTGGAGTTACGGATGAGGAATTAGACCAGGTTCACAACTATTAAACCGGCGCGCATCGATTTGTTGCCAGTGGGGAGATCCTTCACAGATCTCCCCATTTTTCTAGAAGTGGCTGCAAACAAAACGGATACCTCAGATCACATTAGAATTATTATGGAAAAGTCTAAAGTCAATCAGGACCAAAAATCCGGAAGCCCAACAGCTGAAAGCCATCTTCGTCTGCGCATAACAGCTACCTCCGGGGCAGTATTTTTAAACATGCTTTCCGCCGGTTTTTCAGTCATTGCCAATGCAGGCTGCAGCATTAATGAATTCCTCAGCCAAGGTTGGGAAATATCAGAAGCATACATCAATGATCGCATCCAAACGATTTTCTTAAACGGCAAAGCCGTGGATGACAGCAAATCTGCCACGCTCCAGGAAGGGGCCACCCTGGCGCTTTCGGCTGCCATGCCGGGAATGGTGGGTTCCACGCTTCGCAAAGGAGGCGTTTTTGCGGGTATGCGAAGTCAGATCTCCCATGTGACCAACCCATTGGCGCATCAGGATCGGCAGATCCGGGTCAGGCTCAAATTATTCAATCTTATTGCGAAAGAACTTGGGCCGGCATTTTTACAGAAAGGTGTTTACCTTGAGGGCGCCAAGTTCCTTGGTTTTTTGCAGAGTAGCTCGGAAGAATTAAAAGCAGTGTCCCTTCTAATTTCATTAAATGACGTCCAAACAGACGTGGCCGGGCTTTTAGAAATGAACTGGGAAAACATGGATGTATTTTTGCAGGTCACGGTTGAACCGGAATCGTAAAAGAATCCGATTTACAAATCATATTTAAAAAAAGGCTGCCAGACGCTGGCAGCCTTTTTTATTTATTTTCAAAGCTTGTATTTAGGCACACAATTCAAATAACGCGGCTGCGCCCATGCCGCCGCCGATGCACATGGACTCGATGCCGTATCTGACGCCGCGCGCCTGCATGTTGTTGAGCAGGGTGGCGCACAGCTTGGCGCCGGTGCACCCCAGCGGATGCCCCAGGGCAATGGCGCCGCCGTGAATGTTGACGTTTTGTTTGTCGATCCCCAGCGTATCGATGCAGTAAAGGGCCTGGGAGGCAAAGGCCTCGTTGATTTCAAAGAGGCCGATGTCCTTTAAGTCCATTCCGGCCATTTTCAACAGTTTGGGGATGGCCAGGGCCGGACCGATGCCCATTTCATCGGGCTTGCAGCCCACGGTGGTGTAACACTTAAATTTGGCAATCGGTTTGACACCCAGGGCTTTGACCTTGTCTTCACTCATAATAACGCTGGCGGCAGCCCCGTCGGTCATCTGGGAGGAGTTGCCAGCGGTAACCGAACCGCCGGCGGCAAACACGGGATTCAGATTGGCCAGTCCTTCCAGGGTGGTGTCCTCCCGGATGCCGTCATCAAAATCCTGCGTAAACGTCTCTCGCTCGTAAACCCCGCCTTCCTGCTGGACGTAACGGGTTGCCGGCGTCGGTACGATCTCCTTGAACAGGTTTTTGCTTTTGGCTTCAGCCGCCTTCATCTGGGATTGATAGGCAAATTCATCCTGGGATTCCCGTGAAACCTTATAGCGGTCGGCCACATTCTCAGCCGTAATGCCCATGGATGCATACAGGTCGGCCAGCTTTTTGGTGTATTCCGGATGCGGCCGCGGAAGATTCCCCCCCATGGGAACATAGGTCATGGATTCCAGGCCGCCGCCGATAACGATATCGGACCAGCCAGCCATCACGCGCATGGCGGACTGGGCAATGGCTTCCAGGCCGGAAGCGCAGAAGCGGTTCACGGTGGCGCCGGTCACATCCACCGGAAAACCGGCAATCTGGGAGGCGATTCGCCCGATATTGAGCCCCTGTTCGGCTTCCGGAAAGGAGCAGCCGATCATGATGTCTTCCACATCTTTTTTTTCCAGATTATCCGTTCTTTCAACCGCCGCGGTCAGAATAAAAGACAGCAGATCCTCCGGCCGGGTATCCTTAAAGGCCCCTTTTTTGCGCTTGCAGCCGGGGGTCCGAATCGATGTAACGATATACGCATCTCTCATTTTTATCGCCCTCCCTAAATTAACATGGCTCCGTCGTTTATATAGATATCGCTAAATCCGAAGCACGGAATTCGAATTTTCCAGTTGCTAACTCACACTATTTAAAATTTATTCCCAAAATTTTTCGATAGCACCTGACTGGGTATTCAGTTCCTGAGGGGTTTTCCAGTTGACAGCATATGCTCAATGCGCGCCACGGTCTTTTCTTCTTTTAACAGTTCAATGAAGGCCTGGCGTTCGAGCGTCAGGATGACATCCTCTTCAATTTCAGCATTATCGCGAACATCCCCGCCACTGATAACATAGGCAATCTTTTTGGCCAGAAAAGCGTCATACTCGGAAATAAATTTTCCATTGAGCATGTTGGATATTTCGGCATTCACCAGGCCCTGGGCGGCCTGACCCAATACGTTCACCCTGCGTTTGGGCGGCGGCGCATAGCCCTCATCGACCATTTTTAGCACGTCTTTCTTGGCCTCACCGATAAGGTAGTCCTGGTTGAAAACGATTCGGTCGCGAGGGCCTAAAAAACCATTGGCCCTGGCATCTGCGGCCGATGTTGATACTTTGGCCATGGCGATGGCCATGAAAACCGGCAGGAAAAATTTTGCCAGATCAAGATCGGTCACCACCTCGGGCACCGAACTTAAAAACTTCTTCATGAGGTTTAAGCAGGCGCCGCCGGCGGGGATCAGTCCCACGCCGATTTCCACCTGTCCCATGTACAGCTCCGCATGCGCCACAATCTTATCCGACGCCAGGCAGACCTCGCAGCCACCGCCAAGGGTCAAACCATAAGGCGCGCTGACCACCGGGAAGGGAGCATACCTGAGATTCTGGAGTCCGTACTGCAAATCCTTGACCATTTGTTCGATGCGACCGTATTGGTTATCCCTGGCAGCGGCGACGACATCGCTTAGATTGGCCCCGGCTGAAAAGGCGCCCGGCATGCCGCCGGCCTGATTGCCGATGACCAATCCGATCCCTTCGCGATCAACAAATTCTCCGGCTTCATGCAGGGCTGCAATAATTTCCTGATTCAAAGAATTCATCTTGGTGTGAAACTCGAGACAGAAAACACCGTCATCAAGATCGATCAATGTGGCCGAATCCGACGATTTGACAACCTTATCGGCGGCCTTCCGGGATGCCAGCGAAATGATATTTTTGCTGACAATTCGTTCTTTATAGTTCCGGGATTCAAAATCGTAGAAAAAAACCGCTCCATTCCGTGTTTTATAAAAAGAAGTGTGCCCCTCTTGAAGCATCTTTTGGATGTTGCCGGGCACATCAAACCCCTCTTTTTCCATACGGGCGACCGAGGTTTCAAGGCCGATGGCATCCCAGGTTTCAAAAGGGCCCATTTCCAGGTTGAAGCCCCACTTCATGGCATTGTCAATATCGACAATGGTATCGGAAATTTCCGGAATGCGGTTGGCGGCATAGATCAGATTGCCGGCAACGGCCTTCCAGGCAAAATTGGAACCCTTGTCTTCACCATACACGATGGCCTGCATCTTTTCCGGCAGGGTCTTGGCTTTCCGGGCTGCCTCCAGGCAGGGTAATTCAGGCGGCTGAGCCTCCGCATATTCAAGCGTGGCCGGGTCAATCACCTTACGGATTTTCTGCCATTCAGGCGTAAGCTCGGTTTTGTAAAATCCGCTCTGGCTCTTTTTACCCAGTAGATTCTTCGCAATCATGGTGTTTACAAATTCAGGCAGTACAAAACTTTCGCGCTCCTCATCGCCTTCAATCATTTCGTAGGTGTTTTTGGCCACATGGGCCAGGGTATCCAGGCCCACAATATCGGCTGTCTTAAACATGCCCGTCCGGGGTCGTCCCATGGCCGGTCCGAAAAGTGCATCCACCTCCGGAATGCTGATCCCTTCTTCCAGCATCAATTGCATTGCTTTCACCATTCCCTGCACACCGATGCGGTTGCCGACAAAATTCGGGGTATCTTTGGCCCACACAATTCCTTTACCCAAAATTCGTTCTCCAAAATCGGCCATAAATTCGAGAATTTCAGGCAGTGTTTCTTCGCCTGGAATAATTTCCAACAGCTTCATGTAGCGCACCGGATTAAAGAAATGGGTCCCCAGAAACTGTTGCTTAAATCCCTTGCTGCACCCCTTGGACATGGCTTTCAAAGGAATCCCGGATGTATTCGTGGAGACAATGGTGTCCGGTTTCCGAACCGTCTCAATTCGCTTTAAAAGATCCTGTTTAATTTTCAGGTTCTCAACAACGACCTCCACAATCCAGTCGCAATCCGCCATCTTTTCAAAATCATCCTCCAGATTACCGATTGTAATACGCTCGGCATCTTTGGGAGACATAAAAAGTGCCGGCTGGTTCATCAAAGCTGCGTCCAGACCGGCCTTTACGATTCGGTTGCGTGCCTGCGGATCATTCTTTTCCGATGCCTTTAAATCCAGAGGCACAATATCCAGTAATCGTGTTTTTATGCCGGCACCGGTCAGTAGAGCGGCAATACCACCCCCCATGACGCCCGAACCAATCACAGCAGCAGATTTGATCTTTCTTGGCATGATAACCTCCCCGTCGTCAAATAGGCATGATTAATGAATGAATATTCATTCATTTAACAAAGCCATAACCATTCTGTCAAGCAAAATCCTATGATTTTATAAAATATGGAAACAAATTTATCATATTATATTTCAAACAATTATGATTTAAATTTGCCCTAGATTAAAAAATTTGAAATCCAAGAGGTGAATATTAAAGCAGATATTAAAACTGAATTGATATTCATTAGACCATCTCAAAATAATAAAAAAACTTTGCGTCTTTGCGCCTTTGCGTGAGGCCAAGATCCTTTATTGCGCCGGAAACTGCTTGGGACCAAACAGTTGTATTTTTTTGGGCTTGGGTGCCGAAGGGGCCGTAGCCGAGGCATTCGATTCAGCGGGTTTCTTTGCCGGTTCGGGTACCGAAACCTGAATCGATTTTTGGTGCAACGGCTTGCGCGTTTTGAGCAATTCGGCCGGAATAAAGATTTCGTTACCGACCAGCAAAAAGTCGGGATCAATCTCGGGATTGACCTTTGCCAGGGCCTCGGCATTCTTTGTATCTCCCGTGTACCACCCGGCAATTGCGGTCAATTTTTCGCCCGGGTGCCGCACCGTATGGGCATAATAGCTTTTCAGGCTTTTCGCAGCCACCTTGCGGGGCAGCGGTTTTTGGTTTTTGATCATTTCGTGAGGGATAGAGATAAGGTCCCCGATCCTGATGCGATGGGGGTTAAGTTCCGGATTTGCCCGGGCCAGGGCTTTCCAGTTTTCAAAGTAACCCGTATACCATCGGGCAATCAGCGACAGGCTTTCGCCCCGCCACCGCACCGTGTGCTTAAAATTATCGGGTTGATGATGCGTTATATGGTTTTCGGCAGGAATCGCATTGTCCGGGTCCTGTTCCTGGCTTTCGGTGACTGTCTCTTCGTCATCCGAAGAAGAAAGCTTGGAACCGACAGCATTCCATTTTTCTTTAATCCACGATTTCGAAGCTTCGTATTTCTGGCTGACCTCCATTTCTTCCACTTTTTGATTTACGCTGGCACAGCCAAAAATCATCAAAACCACAAAAGCCCCGATCATGGCAGTTCGAATTCCTTTCTCCATTAAATACCTCATGGGATTGACTCCTTTTATTCCTTTAATTGCTTCAAATAGGCTAAAGCCGACTCATTCGCGGGGTTGATCTCAATGGCGCGCTCCAGGCTTCTGATAGATTCGGTGCGATCGCCAAGCTCAGCCTGGACCATGGCGAGATTAAACAGGGCCTCATCAAGAAAATCAGGCGTCAGATCAACCACCCGGGAATACATTTCCTTTGCTTTGGGATAGTTTTCGGTAACCGCATAGATGTATCCGAGGTTAAAAAATGTTTCCGCACGCCCGGGATCAAGTTCGGTAACTTTCCCAAAGGTCTCGATGGCGTGCGTGTAATCTGTTTGGTGGACGTAAACGTACCCCAGCTGAGATAGCACCGGTATATTAGTGGGATCCACTTCCAGTGCTTTTAACAAATAGGATTTGGCCGCGTCAGGATCAGTGGAAATCATATCGGTGGCCTGCCCCAGCAGTGCTTCTGCATAAGCGTCTGAAATCTTTTCTCCTGAAGATGGGTCACCGGCCAAAATCGCTTCCAACAGCACCAGCGCCTCAGAATACGCTCTGGCCTGAATTGCCGCCCATGCCGCTTCAAGTTTGCCTTCGGTCGGATCAGGCTGCGACGGGGACAATTCAAGCGAATAGGCCGAAACCGAGCGATCAGAAGGTGTAAAAGGTAATTTTGAGAGACTCAGGTCAAACATAATCGCGATGATGACCATGCCGGCCACCAAGCCGAATCGCCAGATGTTATGCTGAAATTGCGCTGAAATTTTTGGCGCATCAAGCGCAATCGTTTGATTACCGGTAGCCTCGTCCGGGAATGATTCAGTGGTGAATTCGGTCGGCACGTCACCATAAATCTGCGTGTTTGCGAACAAGGCGTCTTCTTCAGCAGCAAATTCCTGCTTAAAAAGATCTTTTACACAACTGGCAAAACGCCTGGCATTCGGTCGGAAAGAAAGCTCAAAAATGCATTCCTCCAAATCGGCAAGCATTTCCCCACAACTCTGATAGCGTTCATCCGGTTCTTTGGCCAGGGCATGCTGGACGACATCATGCAGTCTGGCGGGTAAATCAGGCACCAGGCTTTCCAAAGGTTTATAGGCCGCATCGCGCACCTGAGCATAAATTTGTATGGCTTCTCCCTGGAACATTCGCTGGCCTGCCAGCAGTTCATAGAGAATGATTCCAGTGGAAAAGATATCGGAACGGTGGTCGATTGGGTCGCCTTTGGCCTGCTCCGGGGACATATAGGCCAGTTTGCCCTTAATCAATCCCTCATGGGTCGTGCTGTTGTGGCTGGCGGCCTTGGCAATACCAAAATCAATAATTTTTACCTGCCCGTCATAGGTAATGAAAATATTCTGGGGGTTGATATCGCGATGGATGATATTTAGCGGCTTGCCCTTTAAATCTTTAAGATTATGAGAGTAATCAAGCCCGGCACAGAGACGGGAAATTACGTAGAGGGTGTTTTCCAGATCGATGGGGACGGCTTTTTCTATTGTTTTGGAAGTCAGCTTGCGCAGATCCTTGCCAAAAAGGTATTCCATGGCGATAAAATACTCGCCATCCATTTTGCCAAAGTCATAAATCTGAACAATATTCTCGTGCTGCAGCAGCGCTGCGAGTTTGGCCTCATCGATAAAGGACTTAACCAGATTGCCCTCGTCAGAGAGATGGGGCAGTATCTTTTTTATGGCAACCTGCTTCTCAAATCCATATTCGCGCGTAACTTTGGCACGATACAACTCAGCCATGCCGCCCACAGCGATTTTGTCCAGCAGCTGATATTTACCGAATTGTCTGGGCTCAAAGTCCGTCATTGGAACAATTCAATCCCTTTGAAATCTGGTTTTAATATCGGCAATTATGGGGGGATACTTGAATGGATTTTGGAGTAATGACAAGAATTTGGGTAAGTCTGGTAAACCCGGTTATCTGCCCAGCGCCTGAACCGGCTGCTCGATCAAAACCGCCTCCTCCTTGAGCTTCTCCTGGCGTACGCGGTTGAAGGTGTCCTGCACGGCTAAAAAGGCATCTGCGATATCAGGATCAAAATGCTTTCCCTTTAGTTCGACGATCATTTTCTTGGCTTCAGCGTGGGAATAGGCTTCTTTATAAAACCGTTTGGTGGTCAGTGCGTCATAGACATCTGCGACGGCAATGATGCGGGCAGACAGGGGGATCGCTTCCCCCTTCAAACCCCGTGGATAGCCGGACCCATCCCACTTCTCATGATGGTTATAGGCAATTTCCTTTCCCATCGCCAGGAAGGATTTTCCCTCAATCTGCGATTCGATAGCCTTTATCGCATTGCCTCCCATTAGGGTGTGGCGTTTGATGATATCAAACTCTTCTTCGGTAAGTCTTCCGGGCTTTAGTAGGAGGGCATCCGGCGTACCAACCTTTCCGATATCATGTAAAATAGAAGACTGGTAAATATCGTCGATATATTGCTGATCGATCCGACCGCTGAATTTAGGACTCGTGGCAAGTTCCTGTGCAAGTATTCTCGCATACTCCCGGATTCTTTCCAGATGGGTGCCCGTACCCTCGTCCCTGTATTCGGCCAGCTTGGCAAGGCCCAGTATCGTTGCGGTGCGGGCCTCATGAACTTTCCGGTAGGATTCCAATAAATCCATTTCCATTTTCTTCTTTTCGGTCCTGTCCCGCAGCATGCCTCGGTATCCGATGGGTTGGCCGCTTGAATCCTTCAGTAAAGCCACCGAAGCTTCAATATGCAATATCGCTCCACCGATATTAAATTCGCAGTCAAAGGCTTTAACCGGTTGGCCGGTGCGCCGGCATTCCAAAAATGTTTCATAAACCTGTCCGGTATTTTCTTCATCCATAAAATCCCAGAAGTTCGTAAACTTTAGATCCATCTTGGGGATGCCTAAAATTCGGCACAACGCGTCGTTGCCAAAAACGAAATAGCCCTCGATGTCGACTTCATAGTAACCTTCTTCAATGCTTTCGAGAATAGTTCGATACTTTTCCTCACTTGCTTTTAATGCTTCCTCTGCTTTTTTACGCTCATTTATGGTAAACTGAACATGGGAACCAAACATTAAAAACAGACAAAAAACAATCAACCGGGGCCAGACCTCGCTGATGTGGGGTCCGAATATTTCCTGATAAAAGCTGATTTCTTCCGGAGAGAACACATTTAGAAGAGACTCCAGGGCCCAGTATAAAGCCCCCAGAAAAATTCCGGTCAGAACCATATAATCGGCCATATCAACCCGATTTCGAAACCGCTTTTTGAATTGATTCATAGAGTCGCTTCCCGAAGAAAGTTGACGAATGAAGCTCTCTTTGATAAAATTTTTATCATTGGGTTAGGCTATCGTTGTAAGAACACTTTTTAAACTGCATTAATAAGGTAATATAATGAAATCAAGAATTAAGCAATATATACTGATTGCGGTCATAGCGGCAGCCGGCTATTTTATAATGAATAATCATATCATATTCAACGGCAGAGAAGTCCATCTGCTAAAAAAATCCTCTCTCCACCTGCATTATACTTTTTACAGTATAAAGCTAAAAAAACCCAGGGTCATCATGGAAATCGATTACCTTCGCGAAGCCGGTATCGGCGATCTTCTTGTAGACTTGGGAATCATTAGCGAAGAGGAAAAATCCCGCCTGGAAAGCAAATATTATTAAAAGTAGAACTAATCGCCTTGATCGGCCAGTGCGTTTAACTCGAGTGTAATCGGTCGATCTTCCTCACTTCTGCCGGTAAACCGGATGGGTCCGGGTCTTCTAAAGTGATCCTCGTCCGAGCCCACCGCCAGCCATCTTTCCCGTTTGGCCTTAACAACCTGGAAGGCCACTGAATTAACATTAACGATACTTTTTTCCAGTACAAGTTCCAGTTTGCCTTTGCGCTCTTCGAGATGCATCAACGGCGCGATCGGAATACCGATCGGCTCCCATTTTGAAAAATCTTTCTCCAGATTTCGGATCGCTGCCATCTGCCCTGTGGCGCCGCTGGCAATCAGGCTGAATACAGTTAGGCCCAAATTGTAGGTATATATACAATCAAAGCGGGTCGGATCGTTGCCTCTGCCGTCATAACCGTAAAAATGAATCTGGGTTTTAAAGGAAGGGACCGATTTTTTATAAATCTTTTCAACGGCGGCAGGGATCTGATCGTCCGGTTTTAGCAGCCCTGCATTCACAAGGGCCTGGTTACAGGTTTTTACCGATATAATTGCGGTTTTTCTTAATAAGAATTTCCCCTCGGCGTAATTTTCAAACAGCACCGGGCCATATGCTTCGGCGTCCAGCCCGTCCCGTTCCAGGGTTTTTTGAAAATAGGCTTGTTTAATTCCCAGGCGGTAAAGGCCTTCCTCTTTCAAAATGCCCAGATAGTCTTTTACGAGGTCCATTAAAACCTTTTCGGTTTCAACCTGAGAAAAGGGGAAGTTGCCATGGCTGTCCCTTTCCATTAAAAGGCCCTCCTGAAAAAAGGCCGGGATATCGTTAAACAGATCCTCGTCCCGTGCATTCCAGAGCGTAAATGACGCATCTTCTCTTGAACGCTGGGCAAGTCGCCTTAAATAGTCTAACTTGTCCTCGAGCATGGCAAAGGCCGAATGAAAATCCTTATCATGGGTCTGATTGTATTCGGCGATGATGGTATTCAGTTTAATGATAAAAACCTGGATTTCGTTAATAAACTCCAGGACGCCTTCCGGGATGACGATCACGCCGTAGTTTTTGCCAACCGCAGCGCGGCGGAGAATTCCATCGCAAATTACACGGGATAGGTGCCGCAGGGTCATGCCGTACGCATGGTAATCGAGGTCGCCTTTCTTGCGGGCGTTCTCAAGCCTGTTTTCGTCGATATAATCCGCCAGGTCTTCTCCGATGAGCGTCATATTGGCATGGGTTTGCAAGGCAACTTCAAGTGCCAGGTGACTGGCTACCCGGCCCATAACTTTGCAAACATGCCAGTATTTGACATCGGAGCTGCTATCCGTGCACAGATTGCCGATTGAATTGGCAAATGCCCGGGCGGCAGTGTGAAACCCGAAAGACATGGCACACAGGACGTTTTTATTATCGTCTCTGACCTGAATATCGCCGTCAATCGTCTTGGGCACACCGATCACCTGAACACCGTCGTCAAACATTTCCTGAGCCAAAAACGCGGCATTGGTGTTGGAATCATCACCGCCCACAATAATCAAGGCATCTAATTTGAGTTTTTCGCAGGTCGCCCGGGAAAGTTCCATCTTTTCCCGGGTGTCGATTTTGGTCCGGCCGGTTTTGATCATGGTAAAACCGCCCAGATTACGATAGGCGTCAACCAGATCATCGTTGAGATCAATCGCTTCATTTTCGATGATGCCATCCGGTCCGATCAGAAATCCATAAACCCTGGATTTGGGGTTGGCTTTTTTAACCGCATCATAGAGCCCGGCGATAACGTTATGCCCGCCGGGTGCGGGTCCGCCTGAAAAGACAATACCGATGTTGCGGCGTCTGCCATATTCCCGGGCAAAGGTTTCATTGGCCGTTTTGAGGCCGACGATCTTTTGAACCTTGTTATCGATAATATGGGGTAACTGCTTCTGCGCTTCTTTGTGAATTGTGAATTTAAACTGATGTGTTTCTTTCAGACGCGTATATTTTTTGGAAAACACCTTGCATACGGGAGGTGAATACTGTCTTCTTTCGAGCAACTCAGCACTAATATCGTCGGTGGTTTTGAGCACCTGGGGATGTTTTAGAATATCTTCCGGTTTAAGCGTTTTCTTTCGCGACATGGGAACCTCCGCAAAGACAGGTTATCTAGATTAAAATGAGCCGGTTGCCCGGTATCTATTTCTTACCCAACCTGGTCCAGGGGTGTCAATATGATATGATATATCGCCATGCGTCTAAAATAAATACCCAATATGATCTTACAATCATATCTTTAATGGCCTGCGGGGTCGAGGAGTTTTTATTGAAAGAAACGACTTGCCATTTAAGATTATTGTGATAAGTATTCATGGATTGTAAACCGTCCATTGGGGTGGACAAAATTCGTCGGAAGGAAAAGGAAAATCTTAATCGGTTCAGGGTGTCGGAATGGGTGTTACCGGCCCAATTCCGAAACGCAAAATTTGATCAAATCACAAGGAGGTTGAGCATGAAAAAGGTATTTTTATTGGGTTTGGCCGCACTTTTTATAACCGGAATCCTCTTCAGCACATCTGTGTTCGGTGCTGATATCGAACTGGCCAAAAAGTCGACCATTGAAAAAATCCTGAAAAGGGGTGAGCTGCGCGTCGGTTTTGAATCCGGATACGTCCCGTTTGAAATGACCAATAAAAAAGGGCAATTTATCGGATTTGACATGGATTACGCCCGTCGATTGGCAAAGGACATGGGCGTTAAATTCGTGCCGGTCAACACCGCCTGGGACGGCATCATTCCGGCACTGATGACCGACAAATTCGATATCATTATGGGCGGGATGACCATCACCCAGGAAAGAAACCTAAAAATAAACTTTGCCGACCCTTACATCGTTGTGGGGCAGACCATCCTGTTAAATAAGAAGCATGAAGACACGGTAAAAGATTACCGCGATCTCAACGACCCCAAATACATTGTCACTTCCAGATTGGGGACCACCGGCGAACAGGCCATTAAAAAATACATTCCCAGAGCCACCTACAAATCTTTTGAAACCGAAGGTGACGCCGGCCTCGAGGTCATCAACGGCAAGGCCGATGCCCTTGTATATGATTTGCCCTTCTGCGGGTTTCTATACGGCAGCCAGGGCAAGGGCAAGACCGTTTTCCTGAGTGACCCTTTCACCTTTGAACCGCTGGCCTGGGCCATCAACAAGGGAGATCCGGATTTTCTGAACTTCCTGAGCAACTTCTTGCGGCAGACGAAGGGCGACGGCTTCTATGAAAGACTTTTCAAAAAGTGGATCATTGGGACGGACTGGAAAAAGGAGGTTGAATAACCGACCGCATCGCGCGCGTATATTTGCCTTGCATCCATGAGGCCGGCCGTATCTGTTGCGGGTCCGGCCGGCCTGCTTCAAGAAAACCGGGTGAATATATTCATTTTATTGAACAGGCCTTCCGCCTCCAACCTTTTTGACAACAAGAAATCGAGCTATGGGGAAATCAGCAAATAACCAGGCTTCCGTCAGGTCTGCCAAATACAATTTATGGGTCGGCGTTTTCTGCGTGTTTATCCTGATTGTGGCCGGCGCATTTTATTATGCCTCCCAGAAAATCGAGTATGTATGGCGCTGGAACCGGGTCCCGATTTATTTTGCATACAAAGATGACATTCGGATCACCTCGGAAATAGACGGCGATGTCGATTCCATCACCACCAACGGCAAAAAATCCACGATCACGATAAAAGGCCTGGACGAAAGCGAATCCTACCAAGTACCGGCCGCCAGTGTCGCTGTTGAAGAGGGTGAAATGATCTCCATCGGCGACACCCTGGGAAATTACCAGGAATGGAAACCCGGTCTTTTGATTATCGGGCTCTGGATCACGCTCCAGATCAGTGTGATTGCAACCATTCTGGGAGTGATCATCGGCATCATCGGCGGTCTGGCGCGCATCTCATCCAATCCCGCCCTGCGCTGGACCACGATCATCTATGTTGAAATCATCCGCGGCTCGCCATTGATGGTGCAAATCCTGATCTGGTATTTCGTTCTGGGAACCGTGATAAACGAACTGCTGGCTGCTTACGGACTGGGACGGCTTCCGGCTTTCTGGTACGGAGTGGCCTCTTTGGCCTGTTTTGCCGGCGCCTATGTTACCGAAATTGTCAGAGCCGGCATTCAATCCATCCATCGCGGGCAGACGGAAGCAGCCCGTTCGCTGGGAATGTCTTACGCCCAGTCCATGTTCTATATCATCCTTCCCCAGGCCTTGCGGAGAATATTGCCGCCGCTGGCCGGCCAGTTCATCAGCCTTATCAAGGATTCATCTTTGCTCGGAATGATTGCCATCCGCGAATTGACCAAAGCGGCCCGGGAGGCGGTCACCGTCAGTTTACAGCCCTTTGAAGTTTTTTTTCTGGCCGCGGCGCTGTATCTGGTCTTAACCTTTACGCTTTCGATGCTTGTTCAGCGACTTGAAAAAAGGATGACCATCCAATGATTGACGTGCGCAATATTCATAAAACGTTCTGGGTCCCCCATGAAGTCAAAGCCCTGGTGGACGTTTCCACCAAAATTGAAGCCGGCCAGGTGGTGGTGGTTTGCGGTCCTTCCGGATCGGGCAAAAGCACCTACCTCAGATGTCTGAACCGTTTGGAAAAAGCGGATACGGGGCATATTTTCATTGACGGGGTTGATGTTCTGGATCCAAAAACCAATATCAATAAAATCCGGGCTGAGGTGGGCATGGTGTTTCAATCGTTCAACCTGTTCCCCCACAAAACCGTCTTTGAAAATGTGACGCTGGCTCAAAAAGTGGTCCGCAAACGCTCCAAAGCAGTTGCCAAAGAAAAGTCTGATTTTCTTCTGAAAAAAGTCGGCATCCATGATAAGTCCAATGCCTACCCCGATAATTTGTCCGGCGGTCAGCAGCAGCGGGTGGCCATAGCACGCGCCCTGGCCATGGACCCAAAAGTGATGCTGTTTGACGAACCAACCTCGGCGCTGGATCCGGAAATGATCGGCGAAGTGCTCGATGTTATGAAAACCCTGGCCAAAGAGGGTATGACCATGGTGTGCGTCACCCATGAAATGGGATTTGCCCGGGAAGTGGCCGATCGTGTGATTTTCATGGATGAAGGTGCCATCGTTGAAGTCGGTACCCCCGAGCACTTTTTTAAGAATCCGACTCACGAACGCACCAAATTGTTTTTAAGTCAGATACTTTGATTTATTAAACAGAAAATGGTTTGACCATTCAAATGAATGTAAAAGCCCGCATTTTTGGTTTTTGAAATTAGATATACGGATTTTTTTGGGCCAATTTTATATAATCCGGCGTGCTTTGAATATTGAAATTGAAAATCCCCGATTCCCTACATCTTGTATCCAAACCATTAAAATTATACTGTAAGTTGTGTTTTTCCTTTACAAGCCGCTCACATCCTGCTATGATTTGTCAGTGAAATTCATAACCACTTTCCTTTCATATTGTAAGCCAACATTTGCCTAAAAAAGGGCTCGGCAGGCATATTGAGGGCTTTTTTTTAGAAACGGACAGCTGCCTTCTGTTATTAAAAAAACTCCAATCAAGATCGACGAGTAGGGTCATACGATCTGGGGAGATCTGGGTATATGAAATTAAAAAAGCTTGAAGTAACCGGATTCAAATCCTTTTATGATAGGGCCAACATTGAATTTCCGCAGGGCATCTCTGCGGTTGTAGGGCCCAATGGCTGCGGCAAAAGCAATGTCATAGACGCGCTAAGATGGGTGATGGGAGAACAGAGTGTTAAACAATTGCGCGGTAAATCAATGGAAGATGTGATTTTCTCGGGTGCCAATGGGAAACCGCCGTTGAACATGGCTGAAGTCTCCTTAACCCTGTCAAACGAAAATGGCGACAGCCCTGAAGAACTCAAGGATTTCACCGAAATCAACCTCACCCGCCGACTCTACCGCTCCGGAGAAAGCGCCTATTTTTTGAACAAACAGCCCTGCCGGCTCAAGGACATTCACAATGTCTTCTGGGGCAGCGGGCTCGGATCAAAGTCTTATGCCGTCATCCAGCAGGGGAAAATCGGCGCCATTACCGATGCAAATCCGGATGAGCTGCGCTTTTTTGTAGAGGAAGCCGCCGGCGTTACCCGCTATAAAAACCGCAAAACAGAGGCGTTGCGCAAAATCGAATTAACCAAAAACAATCTATTACGCGTAACCGACATCATTTCGGAAATCAAACGGCAGATGGCCAGCCTGAAACGTCAGGCCCGCAAAGCGGAAATCTACAACAAATACCAGAATCAGATCAAAGCCTTGGAGATCTGCCTGGGCTTGCACTATTACGAAGATTATGCCGGCCGGATTCAGGAAACCGATGCCCTGCTGAACGAATTGCAGGATTTAGATATCAGTCATACAGCCGAGATAAAAAAGCTGGATGCTGCGGTTGAAGAGATCAAACTCAAGCGCTGGCAGAAAAACCAGGAGATCTCTGAACAAAAATCAAATCAATTCGAAACCCAGCGCAACATCGATCGAACCGAGAACGACCTGGTCCATTTGCGCAAAGAAATCGAAAGGCTATCCCAGGAAGCGGCGGAGCTCAAGGCCGTCCGGGTTGATCTGGAAGAGAAAAACCAGGAGATGCTTTCTGAAATTGATCAGGTCGAAAAAGAAACGTCCCAGCTCAATACAGAAATCACCAGGGTAAAGACTGAACTCGGCCAGGAAAGAGGGGCAGCGGAGACGATTACCGAAAAATTATCGGCGCTCAATCAGGATCTGGAATCCAATAAAGCACGCCTAATGGACCTGGTGGCCCGCGAAGCGCAATATAAAAATATCTATCAAACTACGATTAACAACAAAGAAAGTCTGCAAAAACGCTTGGCAAAGGCTGATGAAGACCAGGCTGAGGCCGAAAAGCAAGTTGCCCGCAGCCGCGACGTGCAGGCCAAAGCCCGTGATCAGGTCGACAGCATTGAGCGCGATATAGATGATCTGGCCAAACATATTTCTGCGACCGGCAGCCGGTTGGAACAAAAGGGCGAAGCCCTCGGCAAGCAGGTTAAATCGACCCAGACGCTGGAACTGGAGTGTAACACAGTCAAATCAAAATTGAACACCTTGAAGAAAATGGAGGACAATTTCGACTGGTACCGCGACGGCGTCAAGGCCATCATGAAACCGCCAAGCACCGGTGAGCCTTCAATTGACGAGGACCTGTCCGCTAAAATTTTAGGACTGATGGCGGATGTTATCGAGGCCAAGCCGACCTATGAAACTGCCGTGGAAGCGGTTCTGGGCGATGCGCTTCAGTACATTATTGTTAAAGATCAGCAAGCGGGTCTTAAAGCCATCGAGTATTTACAGTCTCGCAATGCCGGCCGAAGCGGATTTATACCGGTTACAGCCGTTAAACAAGTCGAATATAAACAGGCAGACGAGACCGCCTCGGCAGACCTGCTTTTAAATCAGATTACCGTCAAATCCGGATATGAGTCCATTATCAAAGCCCTTTTGGGCCATGTTGTTTTCAGCGAAAATTTGTCTGACGCCATTGAGAGGTTTAACCGCAATGGCGCATCGACCACCATTGTCACCAAAAACGGTGATGTGATATCACCCCAGGGCATCCTGGTCGGCGGCAGCAAAGATAAGCTGAACGGCATTCTGGTCAAAAAACAGAAACTCAAGAATCTTGGTCGCCAGCGTACGGCGCTGGAGCAGAAGCTGGAAAAAGCCCGTTCGGATCAAGCCTCATTGGAATCAGAAGTCCGCAATCTGGAAAGTCAGCTCCAAAAAATCAATGAAAAGAAAGCCAATGCCGCCAGAGATCAAATTGAGGCTGAAAAAGAGCTGGTCAAGGCCACCGAAGCGCTTAAGAATGCCACCCGCCATCTTGAAATCGTAACCCTGGAAAAAGAGCAGCTTCAGGGGGAAGCCAGCGATATTAACGCAGAAATGACGAAGTATAACAGCGCCCTGGCGGACCTGGCGGCCGAAGTCGGTACCGCGCAAAACAAGGTTTCAAATATCTCCGCGACCATCAGTACGGTTTCGATGGAACTGGACCAATACAATAACAACGTTGTTGATCTTCAATTACAGTTAACCGCACTGAATGCAAAATTGGAAAATGCCAGCAACAATTTAAGGCGCCTCAAGGAATTCCACAACGACAGTTTAAGCCGACTTGAACAAATCGGCCGCGAAATTCTCGCCAAACAGCAAAAGGAAGAAGCTTCAAAACAGAAAGTGGAAGAATACGGGCAGATACTTTCCGAGATGTATCGCGGTATGGAGACGCTTGATCAGTCACTTAAAACCAATGAAGACCACTACCGGGCCATTGATGCGGAGCTCCAAAAAAGCGACAGCAGGATATCGGATATCAAAAGCAAGCGAGAAAAAACGCTGGAAAAAGTTCGCCTGCTCGAGCTTGAACAATCCGAGCGCAAAATCAAACAGGAAAATATCGCCAGCCGACTCGAAGAAAAATATCGGAACCCGTTTTCCGTTCTCAAAGCCGAGTTCAATCAAAACGCAGAAAGCCTCGCATTGACTTCAGAAAAGACGATCGAAACCATGGAGGAAGAACTGGCAACCTGCAATACCAAAATTTCCAGGATCGTCGATGTGAATCTCGGTGCCATCCGGGAATATGAGCAGCTTAAAGACCGATTTGATTTTCTGGATGAACAGCGCAATGATCTGGTTGACGCCATTAAAGATCTGCACAAGGTGATCAGGAAAATTAATGCCATCACCCAAAAACGTTTTTTAGAAACCTTCGACTTGATCAATCAGAAATTAAATGAAGTCTTTCCAAAACTCTTTGGTGGTGGAACGGCCAAGCTTATTTTAAAAGATCCGAACGAGCCCCTGGAGACAGGTGTGGAGTTCATGATTCATCCTCCGGGAAAGAAGCTGACGCGTTTGACCCTCCTTTCAGGAGGCGAAAAGGCCATGTCCGCCATTGCTTTCATATTTTCAATTTTTTTAATCAAACCGGCCGCATTTTGTCTGCTGGATGAAATCGACGCGCCACTCGATGATGCCAATGTTTACCGATTTAATGACTTGCTTAAAGTTATCGGTGAAAAATCACAAATTATTATGATCACACATAATAAGCGCAGCATGGAATTTGCCGACACCCTGTTCGGAATTACCATGGAACAAAAAGGCATATCCAAGATTGTCTCGGTAAACTTTGAGGGCACGCACACATCCAATTAATGTCAGATATCCGCCTTCCTTAAAATCAACCAGCGCAGAACCGGGCGATATATAACAAGAGAAATGTTTGTTCATATTTAGATTTTACCACAACGTTCACGCAGGGAAAAAATAAAAACAGGAATGATTTTTCGCAAGTCCAAAAAACAAGAGGCCAAAGACGTAAAGGCATCGCCGCAGGCCTCGGCATCATCCAATGAAGCAAAACAGCCGCCGGGTGAGCACCATGCCCCAGGCGGGTATTTCCGGCGTTTAAAAGACCAATTATCCAAAACCCGTAAAACTTTTTCAGGTGGTTTCGATAAAATCTTTGCCGGCAAGAAGAGCATCGATGACGACCTGCTGGAAGAACTCGAAGAGCTATTAATCACATCGGATATCGGGGTTCAAACCGCATTGACGCTCATCGAGAAAATATCATCTTCGAAGATCACCGATGTGAATCAGATAAAATCTCTGCTCAAGGATGAAATTTTATCCATTCTTCGGCCCCCGGAGTCGACACCGGAAAAACCGGCGTCTTCACCCACGGTCATCATGGTCGTTGGCGTGAATGGAACCGGCAAGACCACAACAATCGGCAAACTTGCAGCCCGAGCGACCGCTTCCGGCAAAAAAGTCCTTATTGCGGCGGCCGATACGTTTCGGGCAGCCGCCATCGAGCAATTAATGATATGGGCTGAAAGAGCAAAGGCCGACATCGTCAAGCACAAAGAAATGGCGGATCCGGCGGCCGTGGCCTTTGATGCCGTCGAGGCAGCCTCAGCGCGGGGTGCCGATATGGTGCTTATCGATACCGCCGGCAGGCTGCATACGAAAGTAAATTTAATGGAAGAGTTGAAAAAAATAAAGCGCACCATTTCAAAAAAAATTCCGGATGCCCCCCATGAAGTATTGCTGATTCTGGATGCGACCACAGGTCAAAATGCCTTATCGCAGGCGCAATTGTTTAATGAAGCCCTTGGCATTACGGCCTTAGCGCTAACCAAGCTCGACGGCACGGCCAAAGGCGGCATCGTTATAAGCATTTGCAACAGCCTGAAAATACCGTTAAAATATATCGGCATCGGGGAAAAAATCGATGATCTGCAAAAATTCGACGCCGCCCAGTTTGTCGACGCTCTTTTTTAGACCGGATGCCAAGTATTAATACTTCCGCAGATTAAACAGATTCACGCAGATTGTTTTTCCAAACGATAAATCTTTCTTTTTTAATCCGTGAGATCGGCGTAATCTGCGGATAATAGCGTTCAATGTAATTTGCTGAGGCCATGAACCCCGGACCCAATCTTTGAGATGCGTTTAAAAATTTTTTGATTTCATTCGAGGCGTTGTCACTTTTCAGAAAAATTGAAGCCCATATCCCTGCAAATCCTATAATGCCGGTTATCAACAGCGGCTATTTCAAAAAAAGTGTTGTGAAATGTAGATTTCTGTTGACATAGAATTTAACATTCTATATGGAAACAGAAAAATAGGCGATCGGTTAACACTAACCCAAAGCAATAAAATCAAACTAGAAGGGGGTAACGCATTATGACAAAGGCAGAACTGGTAGAAAAAGCGGCCAAAGATGCAAAAATTTCAAAGGTTGCAGCTGCGGCTGCGCTGAACTCTTTTATGGATGGCGTGACCAAAGCGCTGAAGAAAAAAGGCGGCAAAGTCACGCTGGTCGGCTTTGGCACATTTCAAAAGGTCCGCCGTAAAGCCCGTAAGGGACGCAATCCGCAAACCGGCGCGCCGATTAAAATTAAGGCCACCAACGTGGTTAAATTCCGCCCCGGCAAAAAACTCCGGGATGCTGTGTAAGTAATTTAAATCCAAAGGCAACGGGCGATTTATCATAAAGATAAATCGCCCGTTCTGTGTCGAGCCCAATTGATCTGTAATCAATTGGGCGCTATTTGTTAATCGTTATTTGTTATTCGTGTGGAACGAATGAAAGCGAGGTTCCATTTTATCATCCATCATTCCCTGATAACGAATAACCAATAACAAATAACTAAAATGTAATATCGAAACCCTTGAACTCTCCCGTATAATCCTGCCAGGTCACGTCGACCCCATCCACACGGGACATCCGCGGCCCCTGCCGGCACCAGTCAAGCACAGCATCAACATCTTCCTTGCGACCTTCAAAAACAGCTTCGACGGTACCATCGCGCTTATTTCGCACCCATCCCAAAACCCCAAATCCTTCAGCGGCGCGTTGGGTCTCCGCCCGAAAAAACACCCCCTGGACCCGGCCGGAAATGATGGCATGAGCCCTTACCTGTTTTTCCATGTTTACCCCTCAAATATCTGGCTTGCAGGCTATGAGGCTGGGAGGCGGGAAGGCGATAGAGCGATCAGCATATCCGCCTCCCGGCTTCCAGGCCTCTAAGCTTTAAAGCCGTCTTTTTTAACCATTTAACAGCTCTTTTAATTGGGCTTCATCTATAATTTTTACCCCGAGATCTTTAGCCCGCTCAAGCTTTGAGCCTGGAGATTCCCCGGCTACCAGATAGTCCGTATTGCCGCTGACAGATCCGCTGACCTTTCCGCCGGCGGCCTCGATAAATGCTTTGGCCTGGGACCGGGTAAAATCTCGGAGCGCACCGGTCAACACAAATACCTGGTCTTTGAGCTTACCGGTTTTCATTTGCCCGGCGGTCCCGATCTTGACACCGCCGTCGAAAAGTTGAGTGATCATATGCCGGTTTCTTTCCTGCTTAAAATAAGTGGCGATACTTTCGGCCACGATCGGTCCGATGCCCTCAATAGATTCCAATTCTTCCCGGGGGCAGTTCATGAGCGCATCAAGATCATCAAACTCGTCAGCCAGCAGCACGGCTGCATGCTCGCCAACATGTCGAATTCCCAGCGCAAACAGAAACCGGGCAAAAGTGACTGTTTTGCTGGCTTCAATGGCATTTTTCAAATTCGCGGCTGATTTGGCACCCATACGCTCCAGTTTGCCGAGCGCGTTTTCATCCAAGTTGAAGATATCGGCGAAAGAAGACAGCTTTTTTTTATCTACCAGCTGGTCAACGAGCTTGGCACCTAGACCGTCGATATCAAAGGCTCCCTTTGAGGCAAAATGTTTGATTCGCTCTTTGACCTGGGCGGAGCAACTCGAGTTGATACAGCGGGTAGCCGCTTCCCCTTCCATGCGGATAACGGACGAATCACAGACCGGGCATGTTGCCGGCATCTTGAAACGGGTCTCGCTTCCATCGCGCTTTGATGCGATGACCTTGACGATCTCGGGGATGACATCACCGGCTCTCTGCACCAGAACCCTATCGCCGATGCGGATATCCTTTTTTCCGATTTCATCTTCATTGTGCAAGGTCGCCCGGCTGACCATAACACCGCCGATGTTCACGGGCGTAAGTTGAGCCACCGGTGTCAATACCCCGGTGCGTCCGACCTGGACTTCGATGGCCTCAAGCGTGGTTGTTTCCTGAAGGGCTTTAAATTTATAGGCAATCGCCCATCTGGGGCTTCGGGATGTCGCCCCCAAACGCTGCTGTAAAGCAATATCGTCAACCTTAACCACCACTCCATCAATGTCATAGGAGAGTTGATGCCTTTTTTCACTGAGTTCGCGGTAGTAGGCCAGTACTTCATTTATAGCGATGGTGGGGCGAATCAACGGATTTATTCTAAACCCCCAGTTTTTCAATGAGTTCAGAATCTCCCAATGGGATTTAAACGCTATGTCATCGACAACCCCGACCCCGTAGAAAAAGATCTCCAGCGGACGGGTGGCGGTAATTTTTGAATCCAGCTGCCGCAATGAACCGGCGGCAGCGTTCCTTGGATTGGCAAACGGCGGCTGTTCCTGCTCGAGACGATCCTGGTTGAGTTTTTTGAAAGCCTCCAGTCCGATGAAGACCTCCCCTCTTATTTCAAGCCGCGACGGTATCACTGAAAGGCTGTCTGTTTGCATCACCAGCGGAACCGTCTTGATTGTCTTGACGTTGGTGGTGATCAACTCTCCGGTTAAACCATCACCCCGGGTAGATGCGGCGGCCAGCTTTCCGTTTTCATATATAAGTTCCACGGCGACACCATCCATCTTGGGTTCCGCCGTGTATAGGATATTGTGCCGGGCGTCCAGATTTCGCTTTAGGCGCTCGTCAAATTCGAGGATATCCTCATCATTAAAGCCGTTGTCCAAACTCAGCATGGGGATCGTGTGTGCGACCGTCTCAAATTTTTCCAGGGGAGGTGCGCCCACCCGGGTCGTCGGAGAATCCGGACGGATCAGCTGTGGATGGTTTTCTTCCAGCTGTTTAAGTTCCTGCATCATCCGGTCATATTCGGCATCGGAAACTTCCGGATCATCCAGAACATAATAGCGATAGTTGTGCCGGTGAAGCGCTTCTCTTAAGGCTGCGACCCTTTGAACGATTTGCGGATTTAACTTTTCCGACATATGTCCCTTACCACCGTGCAGGCGGTCTCGCGACCGTGTTTGAATTCATTCATTTTAAAACCGGGACGCCATTTGAAGGAAGCCAGCTCATCGGACACAACAACCATGGCGCCCAGGTCGACTTTGCGGAACGCCGCCACTGTGAACAGCGCCGAGACCTCCATTTCAACCCCGATAACATTCTGGCGCTGAAAATGTTCCACTTTAGCGCGGGTTTCACGATAAACCGCATCCGTGGACCAGACAGGTCCGCAATGGTAATTGAAACCGTTTTGGTCCAGAACCTCCCTAAGCTTTGCGACCATCAGCTCCGATGGAAATGAATTCCGATCGTCAACGTCCAGATAATGCCCGGAAGTGCCTTCATCGATCATTGCAGATGTTGGAACAATAATATCGCCGATTTTGGCCCTGGCGGAAATCGATCCGCACCAGCCTAAAAAAAGAATTTCCCGAACGCCCCAGGCAATCAAGGTCTCAAGCACCATTGCGGCGTACGGGGCACCGATTAGGGGTCCGCTCAGGGAAAAATCACCGTCAAGCGGGCCGGAGACGTAGAGCCGGCTGGTGAATAATTTTTGATAGCGAGTTTTATCAAGATCGAGCAGGCTGCACAGCAGGGTGAGATCCGATTCAGTCGCAGCGATCACGCCGACAGGGCCCAGCCGGGGTGCATGTTTGCCCCGCTTGGGAAATATGATGGCATCATCGTTAGCCATGTCTGTCGCCCGTTGTTATTTACAGTCTAGGTAAATCCCTACGCCTTGAGTACTTGCGAAATAATCTCGACGGATAGCGGTGCAGCTTATTCCGGTCTTGCCAGACTTTCGAGCTCACCCTTAACCTCATCGATAATATCAAATAACCACGATAGATCTTCAATCGTCAGCCGGCCAGCTTTCACCGGTGCTCTCTCAGTGCCGTCCTTCTTTAACAAAATACGCGGCCCGATTTGAACTTTGGCTTCACCCGCGCCATAGCGGTTAATTGAAACGACCAATCCGGTTTCATCGCATTTCCACTTTTTTAACACCTTATCCATCTCAGGATCATATGCCATAGTTTCCTCCACTCAATTTGAGCCCATCTCAGATTTAAACAGGTCAACCGAGTTAATTTGAATATTCAGTAATTCCGAAATGTTTAACTTGGCCCGCATCCCTTTCGGGCCACCTGCGATCGACGTAATGACACCGATTCCGCGCTCCTTTCTGATTTGCCGCATGATTTCTTCATCCGTCAGATCGATGATTTCAATTCCCAATTTATCGGCTACATATTGTTTTGCTTCAGTTATTTTCATTTTAGCGGTTATCTGCATCCAGGCCACCAGATCTCCGGCGGTTCGGATACCTCCCATTCCCGAAGCAACAATGTGCGCGATGTGCATACCAAAGGGATCTCCCACCCCGATCTACAAACCATCCGCCTTTCCAATTTGCACCAGTGATTTCGATGCCCGGGTAACACTGTCAATTGGGGGCGCTTCCATCATGGGCACTCCGCCAACCCCCATTCCGACATTGACATGTATGGGGATGCCGGCTACCGCGACCGTTTCTTTTACAAAGGTTGCGGTTCTGGCAATATTCCAGGCCACCGATTTCGTGGTGCTTGTACCGATCGCCACCCCAAAAATATGGACTCCCGCGGCTTCAGCAACTTTGGCCTGTTGGTGAGGGTACATGCCGGCTAACTGCTTTCCGTTAAGCGTCAGTTCGCCGTGCATGCCAAGTATGAATTCTCCTGAGGCGCCCATAATTACAGGCATATTGGGCGTTGCTTTTTTTAAATCGGCCACCGCCTGCAGAGCGGCCAGAAAATCCGCATCTCCGGCGGACCCGCAGGTATCAAAATTAAGACCCTCACATCCAACACTGCTGAGTTTTTTCCCCACAAATACCAAATCTTCCCGCATCTGTTCGGCGGCCGCTTCCTGTGTCGCCTGGGCTTCTTTGATCTTTTGCCGTGGCAGCAGGTCGGCCGGGTTTGGATGGGGACCGTCCGGCTGAAAGTAAAGCCCCAAATTTGGCTGGGCACCGTAAAAAAAAGGGGCGGTCGTCATCATGGATGCATTGTAATATTCATTCATCTCATAATTAATAATGGATTTGACCGGTTTGAAGCTGTAATCGCTATGCCCCATTGATGTGGTATCCGCAGCACAGGCCCTTTCGTAAGTCAGGATCGCCTGTAACCGACTCATGGGAATGCCGATTCCACCACTATCCTGACCCGCGTAAAAGCTCATCGAGCAGCCATCATCGGTCACAATAACCTCCTGTCCCGGCGTTACACTGACAACCCGGGACGGCTCGGCGATGATATCCGATAACTGCTGGACTTCGTCTGCACTCAGCGCGGGAATACCGGCTCTTGCGGCGGCATCCTTGGTTCCGGCCAGAATGTCGGCTTTGACCTCGGCCGCAGACATGGAAACCAACTCCCCGTCGCCCATTCTTGTACGAATATGTTTCTTAATTTTAGGCATTTTAGATCATTTTAAATTTTAGCTCATTTTTCAGATACACCCAGCTCATCTTCGGTTTCTACAATAATCGACCGAATTTTAGCACCCACATCGTTGCCAATTGGTTCGGGAATGTGGTGTTCCAGAATGTGTTTTGCCTTTTCGGCAGCCCTTCGGTAAATATCGGTTCCGCCCGCTGCTTTCCAGTCTTCGATACCCTTGCGGTCTATCAGTTCCGGCTGTGATTGGGTTCGCATGTGCCGCAGCGTATGCGGGTGCATCAGGAAATTTTTAGCCGGCCCGATCTCTTTGATGACATCCACCGCCAGGGATTCTTTATCGATACCAAAACCGCCTACGGTATGCTTGATCATCCTGGCAAATTCATTGTCCAACACCAACTGGGCAAAATCGAAGGTAATTCCGCTTTCAAGCATCCCCGGACCATAAATCAGATTGGCACCTGCCAATGCGGCCATCAGACCGGTGAGTGTTTTTTCGTGGCCCACCTGAGTATCAGATATTTTACCATCGCTCTACCCGCCGGCAACATAACTCGGCAGGGCATAATAACGCGCCAGACGGGCTACCGCACCGCTGATAATGGCACATTCAGGCGTACCTACCGAAGCGGTGCCCAGCTTTAAATCCATTGCGGTTGTCGAACTGCCGTATATTACCGGGGCACCTTTGGCAACAAGCTGGTTTAACGTAATTCCCCCCAGCACTTCGGCGTTATGCGTCACCAATGTACCGGCGAGACTGACAGGCGCGGTGCCCCCCGCCATTGCCATAGACAAAATGTTAATTACCGATCCGGTTCGCGCAGACGCCATGATAATCTCACAGCATTCCTTTATGAGCTGCAGCGGACTGACCGGGCAGGTGGTGAAAGAAAGGATGGGTCGTTCTTTTAGTTTCTCCAACCCACCGACAACGGCAGCGGCCATCGCGACCAATTTTTTTAATAAAAAACCGTCTCCGGGTCCCACACAGCAGTGCTTGGTTGTGTTGGCCAGCATCGCTTCAGCGTTATGAAGCGGAACCGTTTCCGGCGGCGCATCGCAGGCACCTACGGCTTTTTCACAAACATCAATATCACTGAGGTAATCGACCACTTTGGCAGCATTGGCGAGATCCGCCTTGGTTGGCGTTCGGCGTTCACCGGTATAAGGATCGATGACCTCTACACCCTCGCTGAAATTCGTGAAATGGACGCGGTCGGCCTCCAGAATCTTGTCGTTTTCCGGATTGCGGCCGGCCAAAAGTATCTTTGACGGAGCTGATCGAATGGCATCTTCTACCAGATGAGGCGGAATTTTCACGATTTTTTTCTGGCGGTCTATTTCGGCGCCGGCACCGTCAAAAACATCAAGCGCTTCCGGGGTTTCGACGAATAGACCTGTATTTTGAAGTACCTCCAGGGTGGCCTCATGAATCGCGTTCAACTCATCATGGGTTAGTGAGCGGAGACCGAATCCCGGGCTTCGACCTCTGGCATTATCGAGTTTGGGCGTCATAGCAGAACCTTAAATTAAAAAAGGTGTCAGCGTTCAGGTGTCAGATAACACTTGGCGGATGGGAGCTGGAAATCTGAACTATTTCCAAGCCCTTCAGCCTCTTAGCCTCCAAGCTTCCAAGCCTCCCAGCCTATATGCTATCAGCTATGAGCCATGCGTAATTTTCCTGACACCCGAAACCATAAACCTATTATGTGGATAATTTCGAGAAGTCCGCAAATTTGCCGAACAACGCAGCGATGTGTCCGAGCAAGCTCAGCCGATTACGGCGCACGTTTTTGTCCTCCGCCAGCACCATGACACCATCGAAAAATTCATCTACCGGGCCGCGCAGGGTCGCAATGTCGAGAAGCGCTTTTTCGAAAAGCCCTTTTTCCATGGCCTCGGAAACTCTTTTTTCAACTTTTTTGAAAGCCGTTAAAAGCGCCGATTCGCTCTTATGTTCAAATAGGTTTTCCTGCACCTGGCCGGGCTTGCCGCCTGCTTCTGGCCTGCCCGATTTCCTGATAATATTCCCCACACGTTTAAAGGCCACTGCCAGAGGCTCAAAATCCGGTTTGGCCTTGAGCGATTCAAGCGCTTCAAGGCGGCTCCATATATTGGGCACATTATCGATCGAGGCTTCAACAACGGCTGCAATCGCGTCTTTGGCATACCCTTGATCGGCTAATAATTGAATGATGCGATTCTGTAAAAACGTATACACCTTTCGCGTTAACGCATCAACGTCACCGGATGCTTTCGGATCGAATTGTTGAAGGCTTTTTCGAATCAATTTTCTCAGTGAAAATGAAAATCCCTTTTCGTTCATAATCTGGATAATACCGATTCCCTGCCGCCTGAGGGCATATGGATCGGAGGCCCCGGTGGGAATCAGGCCGGCACTAAAGCACCCGCAGATGGAGTCGATCTTGTCGGCGATGCCCAAGACCGAACCCACAGTTGTGTCCGGTAAGGGCCCCCCGGAATATGTGGGCCGATAGTGCTCCTCGATTGCGGCCGATACGGCCGAAGGCTCACCGACAATCGCAGCATAAATTCTTCCCATTACGCCCTGCAGTTTCGGAAACTCCCCCACAACCTGGCTCACGAGGTCCGATTTGCACAATGTGGCCGCCCGTGAAACCTGGGATTTCAGCTCGTTTTCCTGTTTTTCCCCGAACAACCCGACATCTGCCACCTTGGCAATGAATTTGGCAGTTTTGGTGATGCGTTGGGCTTTGTCATACATGCTGCCCAGCTGCGCCTGGAACAAAACACCCTTTAGCTTTTCGACGCGCGTGTCATTGGAGACTTCCAAATCACTCTGGTAAAAAAATTGGGCATCGGCCAGGCGTGCCCGCAGCACGCGTTCATGACCTCTGGCCACCAGTTCCATATCTCTGGCGACCGTATTGTTGACGGCAATAAAATGCGGCAGGAGCTTTTGGGATTTATTCATAACCGCAAAATATTTCTGATGTTCCCGCATGGCGGTGATCAGGACTTCATCGGGGAGATCGAGGAATTTATCATCAAATTTTCCCGCTACCGCCACCGGATACTCAACCAGGTTGTTGACGATATCTACCAGTTCCTCGTCAGGTAAAATGCTTCCGCGGACTTTTCTGGCCGCATTTTTGATTTCGTGTTCAACCGCCTTGCGACGAACATCGAGATCGACGACAACCTGAGCATCTGATAATTTTTTTATATAATCATCGGCAGAATCAATTTTTATTTTTCCGGGATGCATGAAAAAATGCCCGTTTGAGTAGCGGCCGGCATTTATGACTCCCAGCTTAAATTGAATAACCTTGGAACCCAGCAGAGCCAGGATGGTATGAATCGGTCTTGCAAACGCAATGTCCAAATCCGCCCAGCGCATGGTTTTGGGAAACGGGGTCGCCAATATCGCCTTTGGCAGGATGTCTTTCAGCAACGTCCGGGTCGCCAGGCCTCGCTCCTGCTTTACCGCACATAAATAGGCACCTTTCTTGGTATCTTTAATTGTCAGCTGATCAACCTTAACACCGGCTTTTTCAGCAAACTTCTGAGCCGCCATTGTGGGGCTGCCCGACGCATCAATTCCGATCCTCACCGGAGGACCGGTAAGCTCTGTTTTTAAAGGCATCTGTTTGGCAGCAACCTTTTCAATCTTTACCGTAAGCCGCCTGGGAGTCCCGTATATTCTTGCAGGGCCATGGTCAATGCGTGCGGCGGTCATTTCTTTCTGCAAAGTTGCCGCCAGCGATTTTAAAGCCGGTTTAATGTACCCTGCCGGGATTTCTTCTGTACCTATCTCTAGCAGTAATGTATCCATGTTTTCCTCAAATCCGGGTTCCGGGTTCAAAGGTTCAGGGTTAAAAGGTTCAAGGGGTCACAGTTCCGGGGTGTATCAGGCTTAATACCCGTTTACATCGGTTCTATTAGTTGAATTGGTTTAAAATTAGCCAATCGAACGAATCGAACCAATCAAACCAATTGAACGAAAAATGATCTGCTTGACACCTTATACACGAACGATGAACCTTTGAACCCTGAACGCTGAACCCTTTAGTTTTTTTTATTCAGCAACGGATAGCCCATATTTTCACGCTGTTTCAAATATGCCTCTGCGCTAAGCCGTGCAAGATTTCGTATTCGCGCAATATAGCCGGTCCTTTCCGTAACGCTGATCGCTCCCCGCGCGTCGAGGAGATTAAAGGTATGGGAGCATTTCAGGCAATACTCATAGGCCGGCAACACCAGCCCCTCTTCAATTTGGCGTACAGACTCCGCCTCGTATTTTTTGAACAACTCGAATAAAACGGGTACATCGGCTTTTTCAAAATTATAGGTGGACTGTTCGACTTCCTGTTGATGATGCACATCCCCGTATTTCACTTCATCATTCCATTGCAGATCATAGACGTTATCGACACCCTGAAGGTACATGGCAATTCTCTCCAGACCGTAGGTCAGTTCGACCGATATCGGATGCAACTCTATACTTCCGGCCATCTGAAAGTAGGTAAACTGGGTGATCTCCATACCATCCAGCCATACTTCCCATCCCAGTCCGGAAGCGCCCAGGGTGGGCGATTCCCAGTCATCTTCCACAAAGCGGATATCATGATCAAGGGGATCGACACCTAAAACCTTCATGCTCTGAAGGTATTGATTTTGGACATCAAGAGGGGAAGGTTTCAATATGACCTGATACTGGTAGTAATGCTGTAAACGATTCGGATTATCCCCGTAACGACCATCGGTCGGCCTCCGGGAAGGTTGTACATAAGCGACATTCCATGGCTCCGGACCCAGCGCTTTTAACAGCGTGGTCGGGTGAAATGTTCCGGCACCGACTTCCATGTCATAGGGTTGTACCATGACACAGCCTTTGCGTGCCCAGAATCGATGTAACGAATGAATAACTTCTTGAAAATGCATTGCGGCTTCCTTTTTCCTGAATATTTGTGTTTCGTGTTTGGTGTTTCGTGTTTGGTTAGACGTTCTGGCACTCACAAAACACGAAACACAAAATACCAAACACTAGCAATGAACCACCAGACCTTTGGCATCAATTTTGAAATCCAGCAGGCGACCTTCATCCACGGTTGAAAGTATGTCTTCCCATACGGGTTTTAACCTGTCAATACGTTTAAGTTCGCCCAGTGCCCATATACATCCTCCGCCCCCGGCTCCGGTGAATCTGGCACCGCAATTACCTGTTACGGCGGCCTCAACCAATCGGTCTCCAATCCCATCCAATACATCCGGTGTCATTTTTTTTCGAATTCCCGTCTCCCTGTTCATCAAGGCGGCGGCCTGCTTGTATTTTCGATCCGACACGGCAGCCACAAACTGCCGGGTGCAGTAAACGATTTCAGACCAAGAATCCCGAAATTTTCCGGAAAGAAATTGTTGAACCCAGCGGCTGTTTATATCTTTAGATTTATGCGGCTTCCCACAATAGGCCAAAAGCACGTGGCCTTCCAAATCTTCATGCAATTTTTTGCGCAGCACCATTTGCTTTTTGAATTGAGGCTTTTCAATGCTATCCGGCCAGATCCAGGCATTTACCCCCCCATATATGGCAGCCAGTTGATCCTGAAATCCACAGGGAACCCCCGCCACACTTTCTTCTAACCCATGCGCCAGAATGGCAGTTTGCGAACGCGTCAGCGGTTTTTTTGAAACCGATTGCTGCATTAAATTCGCAAATGCGGCAATCAGCGCCACGGCGGCCGCCGATGAGCCTCCCATGGCACCGCGCGGTGGGGATTGAGATTCAATCTGGACGTGAATATTGGCCGCATTGAAGTAGGCTGCAATTGCGAACATCAAGCCCAGGGGATGTTCAAAGGGAGCCCTGCTCAGGGGAAATTCAGCACTTTCGAATCCTTTAGAAGATATTTTAATCAGGTCTCCATGATACGGCAAAAGACGAACGCGGGTTCTAAGGTTCACGGCGATATTAAAGGTACAGGGCGACAGGTGCCGCAGCGGATAATAAAACGTTCGAATGTCCAGCGTCCCCCCCATATCAACCCGGCACGGCGCCGAGGCCTCAATCGGCTTTTGTTCAAGTATGCGTTGGAATTTATTCATCATAAAAAAATACGTTTTATCAGTTTTATTGGTTCGATTGGTTGTTTATCTTTTTGATATTTTAACTAACCAATTCAACAAATTAAACAAATCAAACCAATTAAAGGCTTTGATTATTTTCGGATTTGCTGCAAAAACTTGAGGCTGCGGGGCTGTATTCCCATGACATACGGTATAAACGCCTCTAAAAATTCAAGTCCCTCTTCCAAAGCCTGAGAACCAAATCGCATTCTGGAAGCTTTCTTGAGGTCCCCACTTTTTATCCAGTTTAATTGCTTAATCGTCCCCTTTGACAGCCGGATGCGACCGCCGGTGCCTGCCGCACAAACGTCGCATACAATCCCACCTTTTGAAATGTCAAAGACGAGCCGGTTGGATTGGATCGATTCCAATTGTTTTTGACAGCGGGCACATTGCCTTAAATTGGGGCTGTGACCGGTTAGCGCCAAGAGCCTCATCTGAAATAACAGGCTTAATTCTGCAGCCGCTGCCGCGCCGCTGTCAAGCTGGTTCAGAACGTGCCGTAAAAGATGGTAGAGTTGGGCCTGCTTTCGGTTCTCTTCCACCCATTTGTTGATCAACTCGCACCAGTAGCTGGCGTAAGCGGTTTTATTTATACTGTCCCGAATTGTGCTGAAAGGTGAATGCAATACAGCTTCCTGTAGAACAGGAAGTCCTCGGCCCCTGCTGGTACTGCCCACCACCTCTAGAAGCGAAAAAAGCTCCAAAATCCCCGCAAAGCGTTTCGTACTCTTTTTTGCGGATTTGGCAATCAAAGAAATCTTGCCCCGATCCAGGGACAAAAATGTCAGGATCAGATCAAAATCTCCATAATCGAGTCTGTGGAGTAAGATCGCAGGGGTGGAAAATACTGGCATGGAATCATAGACCAAGGAGCGTGGTGGCAATCATGAAATAAAAAGATACACTGATGATATCAATCGCAGTGGTCACGAATGGCCCGGTTGCAACGGCGGGGTCGATATTTATACGGGCAAAAGCCATCGGGACCAGCGACCCGATCAGCGCGGCTACGGACATCGAACTGATAACTGCAAAGCACACCGAAATCGCAAGCACCTCCATTCTATAGCTTAATTGGGCCACACTGCCGATCAAAAGGCCATATACAAGGCCTAGAATAAAACCGATCATAAGTTCTTTAAAGACGACCGACCACAGATCCCTGATATGAAGGCGCCCCGTTGCGAGGCCTCGAACGACAATCGTGGAAGATTGAGTGCCGATATTACCCCCCATGCCCATGATTACCGGAATAAAAGCTGCCAGAGCGGCTATTTTATGCAAGGTTCCCTCATATTTGCCGATGATGAGGATGGCGATGACACCGCCCACACAACTTGCAAAAAGCCACGGCAACCGGGTGCGGGTGCTTTTCAACACCGATTTGGTTTCGACAAATTCTTCACCCACTCCGGCCATCTTCAAAATGTCTTCGGTGGCCTCACGCCTAAATATATCAATAACATCATCGACGGTCACAATACCCACCAGCCGGTTGGTCTGGTCTACTACCGGCACGGCCAGAATATCATAACGGGCAACGATCTTGGCCACCTCCTCCTGGTCCATACTGGTCTGGACAGAAAAAACGTCTGTCGCCATAAAATCTTTAAGCGGGGTATCGGGCGGTACAAGTACCAGCTGCCGCAGGGAGCTCACACCGACCAGTTTGCCGTAATCATCAACCACGTAAAGATAAAAGGGCATTTCAACTTCGGAGTGTTCTTTCTGCAATGATTCGATGGCATCTCTGGCAGTTACATCCTCTGATAGGGCGATAAAATCGGGCACCATAATACCGCCGGCCGTGTCGTCTTCATAGCGAAGCAGACCTTCGACCTCCTCCGATTCCGCTTTTCGCATCTTTTCTAAAATTGCGTCGGATTTTTCTTCCGGCAAGCGCCCCAGCAAATCGGCCACATCGTCGGTGGGCATCTTTTCCAGGATTTCGACAATGTTTTCAAGTTTCATCTCTTCGATGAGGTCCTGGAAAGTATCCTCATCCAGTTCGCTGAACAGAATTCCCTTTTGCTCAATGTCCGTTATCATGTCGAAAAGCTGGCGCTGCTGCATGAGCGATAACGAACGAAATACCACCGACAGATCAGCTGCATGGGTTTTGTTCACAATATTACCGAGGTGTGTTGTTGCCCCACGCCGTAAAAGCCGTTTGATACTTTCAACCAATATTTTATTACGATCGGTTTGCATATTTGTAACGGGATCAGATAAAAATCTTAAAAGCGGAAAGCATGGAAGCGCTCCGTAACGGGAAAGCGATTTTGCGCCCTAACGCTGTGTTCACGGTAGTCCAATGCTTACGACTTCTCCAATTTTGCCCGAAATCGGTACCGGTTTGCCATTTAACTTTAGTTCCAGCCCGCGGGCATTGCCGATAAGCAGGTTATAGCCCGCGGAAGCCTCCAATTCCAGTTCATCGCCGGAGTTTAAATCGTACTCCTTCGAATCTTGATTGTCTATAATTAGCTTAATCCATGTATTTTCAATCGCCGTTATTTGCAATACCCATTTTGCAGCAGGCTTTTTGGTGGAGTCTTTTGGCGTATTCGATACCTGCTTTTCCTGGGGCAAGTCCGTTTTTGCATTCTCGCTTAGCGCCTGTTTTTCTGCGGTTGCCGGCACATGCGCCCGGTTTTGAAAAAAAGAAACGCCATAAAGCGTCAATGCCACAAGGCATAGCAGGGCGACCACCGATAAAACCAGATCGAGCCAGGGCTTTAGGGATGATCTTTCCGATAAGCTTCCGGCATCAGCCAGCTCATCCTCCATATTGAGCCGGGCTTGATAGAGCTTAACAGCTTCTTCACCATCGGCGTCGATCGCACGCGCAAATGCGCGCAAAAAACCCTTTACAAATACTTCAGCAGGAAGCGCTTCAAGATCCTCTTTTTCAATCAGCTGTAAATTCCCGATGGCAATGCGCGTCTCTTCTGAAACTTTTTCCAAACTGATTTTCTTCTCAAGTCGTATGGACTGAAGATAGCGACCAAATGAAAATAAATTTTTCCCGCTTTTCATAAGTTTTCGTATTTCGGGTTTGACGTTATTTAATTATCTTTATATGGGACTGTTTACGAAGATCCTTGAGCCATGTTTGAAATTTGTTATCTACTGCCTCGTTATATAGGATTTCCTGAATTTCAGATTTAACTGCTTCCAGGGATTTGGGTTCAGTTTCAACTATTTTTTGAACAAAAATGATCTGATATCCCATATCGGTGTTTAAAATAGGAGAAAAATCTCCGGCCTTCATATCTCTAACAGCCGCCTGCAGTTCCGACGAAAGCTCTTCAAGCTTGAATAGTCCTAAGTCGGCCCCCTTGAGTGCCGTTGGAGAATCCGAATCACCCGCGGCAAGGGAAACAAATGACCGCCCTTGTTTTAGCTGCGCAAGGACCGCCTCCATTTTTTCTAATGCAGAGCGCCGGGTGGATTCATCCGCAAATTCGGGGATGCGGATAAATATATTCCAAAGATGATACTTCGACTCACCCGCAAATTTTTCGCGATGCGCATCATAATAAGCGGTGATATCGTCAGCGGTGATCACGATTTTTGATTTAACTTCACGATTTACCAGCTTACTCCGCAGTAACTGCTTTTTTAAGCTGCTTCGATATTCTTCCAGAGTCAATCCCTGCTGGGCCAGTCCGGCCCTTAACTCATCATCGGTAAGCGAACGCGAATCTTTTAAGCGTTCAAGCGCGGTATCAATTTCCTCTTCACTTACCTCGATATTGTTTTCCTTGACTACCTGATCGGCTAGTTTTTCCTCAATAAGCTTGTTGAGTAAGTCTGCTCGTAATTTATAGAGGGTTTCACGTTCCCTTTCCGGAGAGTATCCGAGCGCTTTGATATTTGCTTCATAGGGCTGAAAATTCTGATTCAGATCGAAAAGGGTGATGAGGTCCTCATTGACGACGGCCACAATCCGATCCACAACCACAGCATCTGCTGCCCGGCCGTTGCAAGGCAAAATCCCGATGCTGAAAGCAAACCCCATCCGAATAAAAAGGGATAAAAACCTGACTATTTTTTTAAAAAACCGGTCCATCATCTACTTTATCGCCCTGAGCGATCCTAAATAATCTGATCGGGTTAAGAGACGGTCCTCAGTTATTGGTTGAATTCAAGGTGTCGAGATTTTGGTCTGCGCTGTCATCTGAACCCGAAATTTTTTCCCACTGAATGCTGTTGATTTCGATGGGATAGCGCTGCTTAAGCTCTTTTATCCATTTTTTATAAGCTTCTTCCGTCTTCTGCTGGCGCAGGTGTTTAATCATCATTTCGTTGATATCTTCAATCTCGGTTTCAGAATCCATACCGGGTTTTTGGTCCCTTACATTTTTCTCATAATACTCGGCAATATCTTCCGGCGTGATAACAATTTGATTCTTAAGTTCGCTGTCAACCACTTTTTCCATCAGTAACCGATTTTTTAATCGGGCTTTCCAGGATTCGTAAGACACGGCGAACTCAAGCAATGTTTTCTCGAAACTATCTTCAGGATAGTCGCTTTTAATGTCGGCAACCGCCTTTTCGATCTCCTCATCCGAAATAATAAGGCTTAGTTCCTCAGCCCTTTCAAGGATAATCATTTCAACCATCAGCTGATTTAAGAGGCGGAGCTGCGCCTCCTTAAGATTATCGGGTTCGTGCCGAAGGTTATGGGGATAAGCCGTCTTTGAAATTTCAAAGGCCCGATTAAATTCCAGAACTGTTAAAACCCGATCGCTGACCCGAATTAAATGCTCATCATCAGGGTTTGATCCGGAATCCATACAGCCCGCTACGACATAAAAGAGCAGCAAAGATACGATCAAACCATGTGTTGAAGAAAAAAACCTTGTCATCGACAATCCATTCTCATCTATTTTCATGCAAGATCTCATCTATTTTCATGCAAGATTCAAGTATTAACCTTTAATTGTTAACACGTTGTTTAATTTCTTTCAATATGTTTTTGGCTCGATCCAAATGGCGGCTTCCGGGATAACCCGTTAATTTAACTTTTAATACGTGACTCGATTGAAGCGTGTAGCGTTCAGGAGCGGACAGAATCAAATCCACAAGTGCCTCGGGGCTTTTCATATGGACATCTGAAAAGTGGAGAAGAAGCCGTTGCCCCTCCAGATCCAGTCGAGTGATACCGGCTTGTCTTGATAGTATTTTGAGACCTATTTTGAAGAGCAGGTTGCTGGCCGCCTTTGGTAATTTACCGTAACGATCGATCAATTCCATATTAAAATCGTTTATCTCTTTGAGTTCCGTCATTTTTGCCAATCGCCGGTAGGCTGCCAGCCGCTGGTCAATATCCGGAATATAGGCCTCTGACAAAAAAGCGGAAATGCGGACATTGATTTCAGGTTCCAGCGGCTCCATTGGGGCCTCGCCCTTCAACTCGGCGATCGCATTTTCCATTAACTTTAAAAACATATCGTATCCGACCGCAGCGATATGGCCGGATTGAGAAGCACCGAGGATAGTGCCGCCGCCTCGTATTTTTAAATCATTCATTGCAATCTGAAAACCCGATCCCAAATCACTGTGTTCCATCAGAACCTTTAACCGCTTCTGGGCATCTTTCGTCAGCAAGCTTTCATGGGGGATAATCAGGTACGCATAGGCCTGCTCATCAGCCCGCCCTACCCGTCCGCGCAACTGGTAAATTTGTGCCAGGCCAAAACGATCGGCGTGATTCACAATGATCGTATTGGCCGACGGGATGTCCAGACCCGACTCAATGATGGTTGTGCATACGAGCATATCGAATTCTTTGTTCAGGAAACGATACATAACTTGCTCGAGCGTATTTTCATCCATCCGGCCGTGGGCGACTTCCAGTCGAACTTCAGGTACCAGATCCTGAAGTTTCGCGGCTATTTTCGTAATCGACCGGATATTATTGTGGACAAAGAAGATCTGCCCCTGACGGCTCAACTCTTTTCGAATGGCCTCCGAGATCAAAGCCTCATCAAACTCGGAGATATAAGTGATGATGGATTGTCGGAATTCGGGCGGTGTTGAAATAATGCTAATGTCGCGGATTCCCACTAAAGACATATGCAATGTCCGAGGAATAGGGGTCGCTGTCAGGGCCAGCACATCCACATTGTGTTTTAAATTCTTTAGTTTCTCCTTATGTTTTACGCCGAAACGTTGTTCTTCATCGAGAATTAACAGCCCCATGTCCTTAAGAACAATGTCTTTCTGCAGGAGCCGATGGGTTCCGATGACAATATCCAGCCGACCGGCTTCAAGATCTGCTATAATCTGTTTTTGTTTGCGGGCCGGACGGAAACGACTGAGACAGGCAATATTTATCGGATAACGTTCATAACGTTTGCAAAAGGTCGCATAATGTTGTTCAGCCAGGATCGTTGTGGGAACAAGAATCGCAACCTGTTTATTGTTATTTACCGCCAGAAATGAGGCCCGCAGCGCCACCTCCGTTTTGCCATATCCAACATCCCCGCATACCAGGCGCTCCATCGGTGTTTTCATATACATATCTTCGAGCACGTCATCTATGGCCCTGATCTGATCGGGTGTCTCTTCATATTCAAATCCTGTTTCGAAATCGCGCAATTGACCATCGACGGGGCCAAAAGCATATCCTTTATCAAATTTTCGTTTGGCATACAGTTTTAGGAGTTCGCCGGCGATCTTCTCCGCAGATCGTTTGACCCTGTCTTTTACCCGCTTCCAGGAAGTTCCCCCCATTTTATCAATGACCGGTTCAATTCCTTCCACCCCCATATATTTCTGCACCATACTCATCCGATCAACCGGAAGATAAAGCTTGTCGCCATCTCTATACAGAAGCACCAGAAAATCATTTGTGAGACCGTCCACCTTCAATTTCATCAATCCGTCATAGCGCCCGATACCATGTTCAACATGTACAACCAGATCATCCTTTTTGAGGTCCTGCAGATCCAGCAATTCAGATGGTCGTCGGGAGCGGTATGGTTTTTTCGGGCGGGGTCTGAACCCGAAAATTTCGACTTCCGTAATAATGGCCAGGGATTCCGCTGCCCAAACGAAACCCGATGAGACCTGCCCGATGCACAGGTAGACGGTATTCGAATCGGTTTTTGCCTGCGAAAAGGTCTGCGTTAATTCAACCTGAAGACCATAGGGGGTAAGTAGTGACTTTAATCTTTCGGCCTGAGTTTTGGTCCGGCACACGATGAAAGTGGTCAATCCGGCCTGCCGGTTTTTATTAATCCAATCGGCCAGCGGTTTGAGAAGATTTTCTTTCTCTTGATAATTTTTCAGGCGCAAACTGATGTCTGCATTGTTTTCAACGTCCGCTTTAAACTGTATCGTATCGGAGCGATTCACCCCGATCCCCCGCTGAACTTCAAGCTGTTTAAAAATTAGCGGCTTTTTTTGTAAAATCATCGCCTCGAGCTGTGACCAGTTTAAATACAGCTGTGAAGGGTCCACACAGAGTTTTTTGGTTTGACATGAAGTTTCAAAATTTTTTGCGATCCGATTCTCGGATACCGCAGCCGACCTCTCCAGGTCTTCAATTGCGGCAGATACAATCAGGGTGTCTTTGGGCAGATAGTCAAATACACTATCAAGATCGGCGTAAATCAAGGGTAGCAGGCTCTCAATTCCCGGAAAACCCTGCCCGTTTTTGATTGGATCGATGATTTTTCTGATTTCACCCACCGGAATTTCAAGCTCCGCTGCCCGGGTCCTGATCCTGTTGATGATCTGCGGTACCATCAGCCTGTTTAAAACCATTTCGCGGGCGGGAAGGACAACGGCTTCATCAACAGGGGTCAGTGTGCGCTGGCTGCCGGCCGAGAAAAATCTGATGGACTCCACCATGTCACCAAAGAATTCGATTCGGATGGGATCCGGGTAGAGCGGGCTATAAATGTCGACGATACCGCCTCTCACACAAAAATCTCCCGGCTCTTCAACGATAGACGCGTGCTCATAGCCCCCGGCCACCAGTTTTTCGATGAACCCGTCTCTTTCGATTTCCTCCCCGGCGACAATCAACTCGGCATAATCTATGACTTCCTGTTTGGGAATAACCTTTTGCAGCAAAGCATCTACCGCTGTAACCACAATCGGGGGTGCCTTGGACTCAAGGGTTTGATAAAGTGTACAAATTCGCTGGGCTGCGGTTTCGCTGTGATAGGAAAGGAATTTAAACGGTAAAATATTATAAGGCGGAAATAAAAACAGCACGGCGTCGGTGCGATGATTGAAAAACCGCAGGTCTTCGAGAAAACGCTGGGCTTCCTTTACGGAAGGCGCAACCACTAAAATGGGAAAGTGAAGCTGATGGTAGATTTTTGAGATCAACAGCGCCTGATCGGATCCGGTCAGACCCGCCAGCTCAACGGTACGGCCTTGGTTTGCTAACTGATCTATCAGCGCATTAAGAGAATTTATTGCTTGATTTAGAGGCATAAACAAAGTAATGAGTCGACAGTGACCCGCATCGCGATATCGTTTATAACCAAACAGCATTCGTGCCACCGTAGCTCAGCTGGTAGAGCAGGGCATTCGTAATGCTCAGGTCTGCGGTTCAACTCCGCACGGTGGCTCCAGGTTTGCAATAAGGGCTTCCCTGTTTTTTCATAGGAAGCCCTTTTTATTAATTGAATCACATTCAGATTTTACAAAAATATCGGCAGCGCATTAGTTTTTGAATCATCATTATTAAATTAATTCGCATCTTGACATATGCCATCGGTGCGTATAAGCTTATTATTTATAAATTGCTTAATACAGCAATCTGGACCGCAACGGGCTAAGGCGGTCTCATTTATGATATCCGAAATACCTTAAATCACCAAATAAAAAAAGAATTCATTTTATTAAAATTTCCATGGAGACTTCTGAATGAATGATCTTGACGACGCGCGAATAAAAACTGAAATTGATAAAATTATGAAGGACGTTAAACACATTATGCAGAAAGTTGAGGCCCTAACGCCGAAAGCGGAAGCGGAACCCGAAGATAAAGAAGATGCCGGAGAGAATCCAAATCCACCAGAAATTAGCAGTACGGAAAGCACCTAAAGCCCGGGAGCAAAGGAGTTCAGACAGCATTAGTAAAATATCCTGTGCGTAATTTATTTAAAACGGATTTACCATCTTAGTTTGAGCAAATTGAAAGATAACCCAGAATCATTAAAAAGGGCACAGGTTTTTGTATGAGGAGGCGCCATGGCATTAACCAAAAGCGACATCGTCGCCACGGTACACGAGCTTGGTTTTACGAAGAAAAAATCAGTCGACATCATCGAAACCTTGCTGGAAATTATTAAAAGCTCACTGGAAAAAAACGAAGATGTATTGATCTCCGGTTTTGGAAAATTTTGTGTAAAAGAAAAAAATCAACGCCGAGGCCGGAATCCGGCAACCGGAGATGACTTGATCCTTAGAGAGCGAAGGGTCGTCACATTTAAGTGTTCGGGAAAATTAAGGAAAAAAATTAACGGGCATTTATAGCTTCGGCGGATTCGTAAAAGAACGACCTTAAGATAAAACAACAAACGCCACCCTGTTACGACAAACCCAAAGGAACACCCACCGGATTTATTCCTTTCCGTGGAATAGGCTTAGAAGCTATCTCGAAAATCACAGGTCACGTTCAATGGTCAGCCTCTGGCGGGTCAGGTACATTTTTGAGATGGGTTCTAATTATTATCTTCCAGCTGGCGATCCAACATCCGAACATCAATGCTTTTCATTCGTCCAGGGGAACAATATCCTTAACCCCCAATTAATGACTTGCAGATTTTATATTGAGGCCTATTATAGGACTAACCGTCTTCAGAGTAAAAGTGGTTTCAAAACCCCATCTATAAGAAGGCTTGGTGCTTAAGGTCCCACTCCCGGCCGTCCGCCCGGGGCGGATAGATTAGGCAGGCAAAAACGAACTGAATTTGCAAACACGATGTGATCGGCTCCACGAGAATAAAAAAAGCAACGGAGGATTTTGAATGCGCGCAATTATAACCGGAATAGGACACTATGTGCCGGATAAAAAGCTTTCGAACAGCGACCTGGAAAAAATCGTTGATACCAATGATGAATGGATCACCACCCGAACCGGAATAAAAGAACGCAGGATACTGGATAAAGAAAAAGGCACCTCGTATATGGCAACGAAAGCGGCGGAGGTTGTTCTCGAACAAACTCAAACCTCACCCGATGAACTGGACTTAATCCTGGTGGCAACGGTTACGCCGGATATGCCGGTTCCATCAGCCGCTGCATTTATTCAAAGAAATCTGGGAGCCACCAATAGCTGGGGATATGACATTAACGGCGGTTGCACCGGTTTCATATGCGCATTGACGACCGGTTCACAATTTATTGAAAGCGGCCGGCACAAAAAAATTTTGGTTATCGGAGCTGACAAAATGAGTTCGATAACCAATTATGAGGATCGTAAAACCTGCGTGCTGTTCGGAGACGCGGCCGGCGCAGTCCTATTGGAACCTTCCGAAGAAAATCGTTCGGGCATAGAAGATTTTATTATGCATTTGGATGGCTCAGGCGCCGAATCCCTCAAGATAGAAGCCGGGGGCAGCCTCTATCCGGCCTCCCGGGAAACCGTTGACCAAAACCTTCACTATATCTGGCAGGACGGCAAGACCGTATTTAAACATGCGGTGACCGGCATGGCGGATGTATCTGCAAAAATTCTGGAAAGAAACAAGTTAACCGAAAATGATCTTTCATTTTTTATTCCCCATCAGGCCAATTATCGAATCATTGATGCGGCTGCCAAAAAAATGGATCTGGATCCAGATCGGGTTATTATCAATATCGATAAGTACGGCAATACGACGGCTGCCACTATCCCGTTGGCCATGTCTGAAACCTATCGGGATAAAAAGCTGAAAAAAGGAGACTGGGTCGTTCTGGCGGCCTTTGGCGCCGGCTATACCTGGGGCAGTGTATTGTTAAGGTGGGCGATCGACTAAGAAGTGACTAAAGTTAAGGAATTATGTCTATTTTAATTTATTGCTCACGCATAGCCTTTAGATCGCTTTAGCATTTTAGCTCATTTATAAGTCAATGCCGTATCTTTTGATTTTGCTGAGTAGCGACGGATGACTGATTTCGAGCAGACGGGCGGCCTGAGTTCGATTCCCGCCGGTTTTCTTCAGTGCTTTGGTTATCAGTTTTTTCTCCATCAGTTTCTGCGCGGCCTTGAGTGAATGGCCATCAAAAAATTCATCGATTTGATCTTGCCCGCTTTGGGGTCCGAGTGCTACCGGAAAATGTTCCGGTAGAAGCAAGGCATCTTCGGCCAGCACGGCCGCCCGTTCGATCGCATTTTCCAGCTCCCTGACATTCCCGGGCCAATTGTATTCAAGCAGACGGGACATGGCGGCAGGTACGATGCCTGTTATGTTTTTCCCCAGGGCTGTATTGAACCGCTTTATAAAATGTTCACACAGCAGGGGAATATCTTCCGAGCGATCCCGCAAGGGCGGTATTTTAATTGTCAGAACGTTTAACCGGTAAAACAAATCTTCGCGAAATGTGCCCTTTTTAACCTCTTTTTCGAGATCTTTGGCTGTTGCCGCGATCACGCGGACATCAATTTTCATAGATTTTGAATCACCGACCATCCTGATTTCATTTTCCTGCAAGACTCTCAAAATTTTAACCTGTAAAGATAGAGGCAGCTCACCGATTTCATCCAGAAAAATCGTTCCGCCTTCCGCTTCCTGAAAAAGTCCATTTTTATTTCGGTCCGCACCGGTAAAAGCACCTTTTTTATAACCAAACAATTCACTCTCAAGAAGCGTATCCGGAATTCCACCGCAATTTACCGGAACCAACGGCGAATTTGACCGCTGGCCTTCGAAATGAATGGCCCGGGCAATCAATTCTTTCCCGGTTCCACTATCGCCCAATAGAAGAACAGTGGTTTTAAACTGGGCCGCTTTGGCAGCAATCCGGAACATGGACCGCATCTTTTCACTTTTCCCCACCAGGTTGCCGAAATGGTAACTGGCTTCAATCTTTTTGATTCGCTCTTTAAGCTGAACGTTTTCCTGTCTTAAACTTTCACGTTCTTCGGCTTTTTTTAAGGTCAGATACACCTCATCGGTTTTAAATGGCTTCGATATGTAATCATAAGCGCCCAGTTTCATGGCCTCAATGGCCGTGTCAATCGTGCCGTAAGCCGACATCATAATAATGGTGGTGGAGCCGATTTTATCACGAACAGCTTTTAAAAAATCCATCCCGCTCATATGGGGCATCTTAATATCACAGAGAACAAAATCGTAGGCCTTGCCTTGAACCATTTTCAGGCCTTCATAACCATCGGAAGCAGCTTCAACAATATAACCGCCTTTGCCCAGCAGCGTGGAGAGCATGTGCCGCATGTTTTCTTCATCATCGATAACCAGAAGTCTTTTTTCCGACATTTTTGCTTTCATTTTGTCTTAAACCTTATCTACATTCGCCGAATTTGAAAAATCTTGATCTGCGCTGATGTCAACCGCGTTGGCAATTAAAGGGAGCAAAAGGGTCAGGATTGTCCCTTCTCCGACCTTGCTCTTAACGTTCATTTTGCCGCCAAATCCCTCGACGATCATAAAACTAACCGAAAGCCCCAATCCGGTACCTTTGCCGGGGTCCTTGGTCGTAAAAAACGGGTCAAAAATATTACCGATGTTTTCTTCGGGTATCCCCGGTCCATTATCGATAAACATAATCTTTAAATAGTTTTGACCATCCTCCGGTTGCCTCTGCTTTTCATCCGTCGTTGAACTGTGGATCATCAACTTGCCGTTAGCTGCAGTGCCCTCGGAAGAAATGGCATCAGCGGCATTGATAATTAAATTTAAAAAGACCTGTCGCAATTGGTTCGAATCCGCCAGAACTCTGTCGTTTTTGGCCTCCAGACGACATTCAAGTTCGATATTGGACATCAATGGTTGCACATTTAGAACCTGGGCCGTGTCGTCTATTAAACCATGGACCGATACGGCCCTCAACCCCGAATTAGATGGACGTGAAATCTCAAGAAGCTGGCGGATAATGGTGTTGATCCGCTCGATTTCAACCTCGGTGCGATGAATGTATTCTTTCTTCTCATCAGCGGGAATGTCTTTTTGTTTGAGCAATTCGAGATATCCCATGACAATACCGATCGGATTGCCGATTTCATGGGCAATACCGGCAGACAGCCTTCCCACCGATGCCAGCTTCTCCGCGCGAATGATATCTTCCTGGGCCTGTTTCAGTTCCAGATTGGCCTTCTCAAGGGAATTGACGGTCGATCGCAGTTTTTCCTTGTCGGCGGATATACGCCGCAGCATGCTGTTTAAGGAGCCGGATAATTTATGAAGCTCGTTGTCTTCCTTGCGCACTGAAAAAAGCATCTCATCATCTTCGCGGTAATCTTCGGCTCGGCGCGCCAGTCGCGCCAGTGGCTGGAAATAAACTCTGGAAAGACGATAAATACCAATAAACGTCAAAATCGCGGTATTAATAAACAAAAATATAAAAAGCATCTTCTGGGACTGTCGCAGGGTCTGGTAGATCCTTTCAAGCGGTAGAACAATGCTGGCGCCCGCTAAAGCATGTCCGTTTTCCATCAAGGGGCTTGAAATAATGAGGTTGCGCCGTTGTTTCCAGAAAACCCCCCAGGTGGTCCCGAAAAAATGGGTCTCCGGCTTTTCAGATTGCATCACTTTGCGGCAGCCTTTCATCAGCTCGTCTTTCAAAGACCCGGACGTGTTCCCAATATAGATCGTGTCATTATTTTTACCCAAAACCAGTGCATTGGAAATACCGGCTTCGGTCAGCAGATGAAAAACCCGGGCTCTGGAGCTGTTCGGCGCCGAATCCGCACCAAATTTTAAACTTTTAAGCAGATCGGTCTCGAGGGCGGATAGTATGAAATGGCCCTTGGATGCCTCATTGCGGATGATGTCGCGGTTGGCGGTCATTACCGTGACAATATTGATCAACAGCATGGCCACAAAAAAAAGCATGGCAATGTTAAAAGCAATTTTTGTTCTGAGACCGCGGATAAACATAAAAATTTTTAACGATCTGTTATTAAGCGGTTAATAAACCAAACTGTGAAATTTGGGATTTTCAAATCTGTCGGGAATGGAATTATAAGGACAGGCTTGAAATCTCGCGTAGGTTATGGATTTTGTTATGGTTATTTATATAAAAAGTCTATCATAGTCTATTTTTATATGCAAATATTGTGCTGTTTTTTAAATAAATTCAGCATCTTGGTACATATTTTTTTCAGTGCCATTCCCGGGTGGAGATTGAGGGGGATTGTCTGCCCTTTGATTTGGTGGGGCTCTTTATGGATAGCTCTGTTGGGCACTGAATTCGGATCGAATATAACCAGATCAGCCGCCGGTCCGGGTTTTAGCAGACCGCTTCCACCCGGTCTTTTTCCATTCACCCATGGCAGCCTCCATTCATTTTTAAGCTTTACGCGAGACTTCTTGAGGTCCTGACAATAAACGCTCAAATTTATCCGCACCGATCCGGGCGACCCTATCCTCCTGGGCCTGTTGCCAGAGCGGCAGTGCATGTTTCAGTCTATCTTTTCCCTTTTGAGTGATGGCGACACATCGTTCGCGCTTATCCCGGCCGGGATTAATGCTTGCAAAACCCCCTCGCTCGAGAATCGCAACGTTTCGAGTCAACGTCGTTGCATCCATCTTATCCTTGACACAAAATTGTCCATTGTGCATACTTAATTCCTATAAAATATAGATTCCAGCCATTTAGCAACTAATCATATTATAAGTGTTATTCATTAACACGTTTAATCATAGATAGCCTTATAAAATTGGTAGGTTGCCTATGCGTTCCCACCCAAATATTCTCGGTATCGATATCGGTTCGGTGTCGATTGCAGTGGTTGAAATAACTTCACATAAAAAAATCGTTCAATCTGCTTACGAATTCCATCGTGGTGATACCGCCGCAAAACTCAAAAAAATTCTAAAGGGTTTCGATCTACAGACAATCGGTGGTATTGCTGCGACGGCGTCCACGCCAGCCATCCTGAAAATCCACCGGCAGTATGATAATCGACTTTCAGTGATAGCTGCCGCGCATCATTTCCATAAAAAGGTCGGGTCGATTCTGTTTGTGGGCGGCGAGAAATTCGGTTTAATTCGCTTTGATGAAGACGGACATTATCTTAATTTTAAATCCAACACCCCCTGTGCTGCTGGAACCGGCAGTTTTCTTGACCAGCAGGCAAAGAGGCTAAACCTAAGCGGTATCGAAGATCTCAGTCGCATGGCGTTCAAAAATAGAGGCGCCATGCCGAAAATCGCTTCGCGCTGCGCTGTTTTTGCCAAAACAGATTTAGCCCACGCCCAGCAAGAAGGCTTTAAATTGTCGGAAATCTGCGATGGGCTGTGCTTTGGCCTTGCCAGAAATATCGTCGACACCCTGTTTCAAGGTGAAAATTTCAATACCCCCGTCATACTTACAGGCGGCGTATCCCTCAACCGAGCGGTGGTTCAACACATCGAATCTCTTATTGGTAAAAAGGTAGTTTCTCGCGACACTTTATTTTACGGCGCCATCGGTGCTGCGTTAAACCTGTTGGAAGAGTTCAGTTTATTGAAACCCTTAAAGATTCAATCGGCCGATGAAGTTCTGATATCGCAAAAAACCAGGCGCCACTATTTCCATGCGCCTCTGGCATTAAAACTTTCGGATTATCCTGCTTTTGATGGTATCGATTCCTACACCTTTGCGCCCGACGGTTCATTGTCCTGGTTTTCCGTTGAAGTTGATATTTATAAAGACCTGCAACCGGCCGGGAGGCCTGAAGCGTTTTTAGGGATCGACATCGGTTCGACCAGCACCAAAGCGGTGTTGATGGACACGGGGCATTGCGTTCTGGCCGGTTTTTATACTCGGACGGCTGGCAGACCGATTCAGGCAGTTCAAGGGATCTTCGCAGCAATCGATGATATGATTCATAAAAAGGACATCCAATTAAAGATTATCGGCGCCGGAACTACCGGTTCGGGAAGGAAATTAATCGGAAAAATCATTGGCGCAGATATGGTTATCGATGAAATTACCTCCCACGCCCGCGCCGCTGTTAACATCAACCCCCGAGTCGACACGATCATCGAAATTGGCGGACAAGATGCCAAATTCACGACGCTGAAAAACGGCCGGGTCACATTCTCCATCATGAACAATGTCTGTGCGGCCGGCACAGGTAGCTTTATTGAAGAGCAAGCACAAAAACTCGGGTGCCCTCTTTCCGAATATTCCAGCCGAACCGAGCATCAAAAATCACCGATGGCCAGCGATCGATGTACCGTGTTTATGGAAAGGGATCTCAATCATTATCTCAATGAGGGCTACACCGTAAATGAGGTGCTGGCGGCGGTGCTTCATTCCGTTCGAGAAAATTATCTGACCAAAGTCGCAAATGAAAACAGCATCGGAGATGTCATTGCCTTCCAGGGGGCAACGGCCAAAAATAAGGCCCTCGTCGCTGCTTTTGAACAAAGACTCGGCCAACCGATCATCGTATCCCGCTATTGTCATTTAACCGGCGCATTGGGAACCGCTCTGATGCTCTCCGAGCAGGGTATCAGCCAAACCAGCTTCAGAGGCTTGAATCTGTATCAAAAATCAATATTGTTAAAATCCGAAACCTGTGAATTATGCACCAATCATTGTAAGTTGACGGTTGCCGATATCGACAACGAACCGGTTGCCTATGGCTTCCTATGCGGCCGGGATTACGGCCACAAGAAATATGTGAACAACGATCGCGCGGGTTTTGATCTGTTGAAAGAACGCCAAAAGGTATTTGCTTCGAAAACGGGAAATCATTTTAAAGAAGCATTCACCATCGGCATCCCCGGCGCCCTTCACCTACTGGAGGATCTGCCGTTTTGGAAATGCTTTTTTGATGCGCTCGGCATCCAAACAGTGACCAGTGAAGATTTTTGGCAAGCCAACAAGCAGGGCAAGCGTGTGACAGGTGCCGAGTTTTGTGCCCCTTTGACCGCCCTTCACGGTCATGTCAAGTATCTGTTGCATCAAGCGGATTATATCTTTTTACCATTTTATATTGAAAAGAAGTCAAAGCAAAAGGGCGCCCGACGCCAATATTGTTATTATACGCAATTTTCGTCGTGTCTAACGTCAGCCATCGGAGAACCGGCGCAGAGAAGGCGATTTTTGATGCCAGTGGTGCATTATCTTTACAGTAATTTTCATTCAAAGGCCCAACTTTACAAAATGCTGAATACGATTTCAAAGAACCGTATCAGCTTTTTTGAAGTATCTGCAGCATACGACAAGGCCCGAGTGTTTATGGATGCACGCCTGTCCAACTGGAAAGAAACCTACAAAAAACACATTCACCAAACTGCCGGCCTGCATGTGGTGTTGCTGGGAAGACCATACACCGTTCTCACAGATGCAATGAATAAAGGTATCCCGAACCATTTTGCATCGCTGGGCGTCAAAACCTTTTTTCAGGATATGCTGTCTTACCGCCAATCGGACACAAAAACGATTGAACCGCTTCTCAAACAATTGCACTGGCACTATGCTGCGCAAATATTGGAATCGGCGGCGGTGGTGGCAAAATCACCTGGCGCATATCCGGTTCTTATGACTGCCTTTAAATGCTCTCCGGATTCGTTTGTGATCGACTATTTCAAAAAAATCATGGATGCGCATGACAAGCCTTATCTCATCCTGCAACTCGATGAGCACGGTTCAAAAGTGGGCTACGAGACGCGCATTGAGGCTGCGATCCGGTCTTTTCAAAATCACCATTCATCACGTAAAACAACGCCGCCGGCAACATATTCGTCATTGCCGATCGAATCCAAGGCCAAAGCCCTACTGGGCAATACATTGATCCTGCCCAACTGGGACCCCATCGCCTGCAACCTGATCGCCGCCAATCTCAAAAGAGCGGGAATTGATGCGCGCCCTTTGGAGGGAACGCCTCACAGTATCCGTAAAAGCCTGCGGTACAATACCGGCCAATGTCTTCCGCTGAATATTATTGCCCAGGAATTTATCGATTATGTGCAAACCCACGATTTGGATCCAGCCAAAACGACATTGTGGATGGTTGGCAGCGAAATCGCCTGCAATATCAAGTTGTATCCGCACCATATCAAAGACATCTTGAATTCCTGCGGCAACGGTATGGAGAAAGCCGGCGTGTATGTTGGGAACCTTTCGATGGCCGACATCTCTATGAAGTTGCCCGTCGATAATTATTTTGCCTACCTGTTCGGGGGGATGATTCGCAAGATGGGTTGCAAAATAAGGCCCTATGAGCGGCATAAAGGTGACACCGATCACAAGATCGCCAGGAGTGTTGCTATCCTGACAGACGCCTTTTTAGGCAACAGGACCAAAGAAGATGCCGTGGCCGAAGTGGTGTCCGATTTTGAGGATATCGAAATCGTCAGGCATTCTAATTTTCGGCCCAGACCGAAAGTGGCGATCTTTGGCGATTTGTATGCCCGGGACAATCATGTGTTTAATCAGGGGCTCATTCACTTTATCGAAGAAAATGGGGGAGAGGTGATCACGACGTCTTACAGCGATTATCTCAAAATGATTTCCCGCCCGTATGTTCGAAAGTGGCTAATCGAGGGGCATTACCTGACTGCCTTTTCATCACAGGCATTGCTGAGCACCTTAAAATGGAAAGAAACGATCTACAATCAATATTTCGAACGTATTTTAGACGAACCGATGCCGGAATACGATGAATCGGCAGAAGACATCCTTTCGCAATATAACGTCCGCATTGAAAATACAGGTGAGTCGTTGGATAATTTGTTAAAGATTTATTACATTAAAAAGCACTATCCGGATGTCTCGTTGTTTGTTCAGGCCAGCCCCGCATTTTGTTGTCCCGCTCTTATTACTGAAGCAATGGCACGGAAAATCGAGCATAATACAGGCACGCCTGTCGTATCCATCACCTATGATGGAACCGGTGGAAATAAAAATGACGCGATCTTGCCGTATCTTAAGTATCCCAGAAGCGGTCTCCGGCTTGATCAAAAACGTTCTGGTGAGAATCTGCGACGAAGGCGATTGCGCATGGAACGGGGTAATGTCGCTTAATACCATAAATTCGACTTCACCCCGGCTGACCGGCTCTTGATCGTCGAAAATAAATGAAAAGTCAATTGAGCGTTGACAATTGCGGGGAATTAACCGATCGAAAACCCACTAACTTTTGTTCCTTTTCATCCCAAAGTTTCAACCGCAGGCAGCTGATACTTTTACGGATCGTAAGCGGTTTAACTGTTTCCAATGCCTGCGTTTCATTGTAACAGCATTGCAAATTATAATTCGGAATCCGAGCGCGAAGATGGTGAATATGATGTAGTCCGATATTACCGGTAAACCATTGCAACACTTTGGGCAGTTTGTAATATGAGCTGCCGTGCAATGATGCGGTTATCAAATTCCACTCATCATGACGTTTCCAGCAAACACCTTCAAACTGATGCTGAATATAAAACAACCAAACGCCAATCACACCCGCCATGAAAATTACCGGAAACTGAATCAAGGCATACGCTTTAAAACCAATGGTTAGAATGGCGACCGCGATGATGGCCATAATTGCGGCATTTGTAATGATGACGCTATAATGTTGACGTCTTCGCGCGCCTTTATGCGGATACCGGTAGGACACCAGAAACAGATAGGCGGGGCCCAAACCCAGAAGCACGAAAGGGTTTCTAAAAAACCGGTACCAGAAACGTTTGAGTTTCGACGCCGCATTAAACTCAATTGTTGTTAACGTCCATACATCGCCCGTCCCCCTGCGATCAAGGTCACCGAAGGTGTTATGATGTATCCCATGGGATTTGCGCCACTCTTCATAGGGCGTGAACGTCAATATCCCACACACGTATCCCAGAACGGTGTTGGCCTTGCGGGATAAAAAAAAGGATTGATGCGCACAATCATGAAAAAATATAAAAACGCGGACCAGCAGGCCTGCTGCCACGATGGCAAAGCATAGGATAATCCAGTAAGAATAACCCGCTTTGTAACTGAAATACATCAGAATACATAATATTAAGTAGGGAATGAACGTGTTTACAAGTTGCCATATGGCCTTCGATAGATTGGGTTGCGCATATCTTTTTAAAGATTGCTGCAAATCGGGTTGGATGGCTTCGGCCGTTATGGAACCCAAAAGGCTTGGCATATTCTGTCTCCTTTTATCTTTAGAATCGCAAATTAATCTAAAATAAACACTGCGGTAAATAAATTTGTTAAAGGACTCGATTTTCAATTATTGTCTTTACGATTAGAAGGGAAATACAGAAGACAGAGAGGCAGGTGTGATTAATCAATTTCAACCGTTAACAGAACAAAGAGTCTTTTATGTGCCTATATATTTAATGAATTAGGCTCTGAATGTCAACGAGAAATACTTACTAAAACTAAAGGGGACCATGCAATTTTAGCATTGCCCCAGTTATCTATCATTTTCTAATCTGTTATTTTTCTTTTGCCAACCTGAAAGATTTCGGCTTTTTGAGATTGCACCTGCATAGCCGAAACCTACAATTCAGTCAAAGTGTGGGATGCGTATAGCGAATATACAACCTCGGAAAGTAACCTAAGCAGTGGAATTTTACCACCTGAGATATAAAAACGATATCACAATCTGAAATTATTTTGATGAGATACTGATTAGTTGGAGCAGCTTTAAAACGGTTCTATTGTCTTGTACGTAATTTTAATCGTTAGTGTGTACAGCAATCTTCGTGCTGCTGTTTTCAAGAAGCTTTTCTACATGGTTCCGGTGTTTTCTTATTTCTAATTCCGCCCATTCACGCTCGACAATATTTGCTATACTTTCAGCAATAGCGCCTATTAAATTTTTTGCTTCCTTGAAAAACGGCCCCTCGTAAAGTACTGGCTTTTTTTCTAGGTAACATATCTCCAATGTGCCAATTTTCTTATTATTTACAATAATTTTTTGTACTAACTTCCATTTTGTATCTTTAAAATTTTTTGTTGTAAACTCATAATGATCAAAATTAATTCGGGCACAAGTAAGTTCAGGATATTGAAATGCAGGTGGAATGAAATCAATTACTGCCTGAAGGATAGCGTCCAATGAAAAATCAGTAGCATCGCTAAAACTTGAAATATCATAGAGACATTTTAACTCTTTTATTCGCCCTCTAAGTTTAAGAGATAACTGCTCCAGTTTTTGAGCATCAGCACACGTGCGTTCTTTAATTTCCTTTTCCAGTTTCTCGTTAATTTTCATTAGGCTTATGGTGCGCCTTATATGGCTATATTCAAGCAATTTGCGCTCCTCATTATACTCTTTTTCCTTGCGCAAATATTCAAGAACTTCTCTTTCTAATTGTTTAATACTTCGCTCTAATTCTTCGTAAGACGGTTTTCCGGCCATGACAATATCACCTTCCAATATATTTTAATCCTCTCTGGAAAAAAGTATCCGATCGTCAAAAAAAAGTTCAGAAAAAGAATCTGAATTGCCGTTAAATAATTCGATGACTCTTTCGGCGATAAGTTCCACACAGGCATAGATGGGGTAAAAATTATCGGATCGAAGAGTTGAAATCAAAGCACCGTCGCCCTGGTTGATAGCCTCACGAATGTCCTCACCATCGTAAGCCGCCTCATGCATGAGTGAAAAATTTTCTTTGGTAGGATCGTAAGAATCACGTTTTCGGAATTGTCTTTCGATTACTGCAAATTCTTTGATAGAAAGACGATTTGTTTCAACATTCACCGATATGTCGTATCTTTGAAGCATAATACCCTCCCTGCTTCGGCAAAGCTTTTTCAACGATGCCGTTTTAGTTGCTTGGTGATGAATAAAAATGATGCTTATTCCAGTAGAATATATTAGCGTTAAGTTTAAGCGGCCTGTCGCAGATTAACTCATATCAATAGTAATAAACTCGAAACACGCATTATAATGTATCTTAGGACTCACAATAAACGATATTACTTACAAATTACTGCTGGTCCAACCCATCGTAAATTATTCCGTACCGAAGGCCATTATTACTTACTGCAATAATTACTATTCTGCTTTTATGTATCTAATACATTACAAGCCTTCAAAGGAATTCTCGGAAGAAGTTCGAAGACAGGTGCGATGTTAATGAAATGATAGATTAAATCTAATTTCAATAATTATTAAAAAAATATACGAGAGGGGAGTAAAGACAAGCGAAACTGTAATATATTATATATTAAAATAGGTACTATATCGTCGATTGTCAAACTCAACTTTTCGTTTGAATATAAGTGCGCATTGCATATAGTAATCTAATAATTATTGACGTTTGAATTAGGTACTCATCTACCACGCCTCCGTCCTCCTCGGCCACCATTTCGTCCACCCCTGCCACCGCCGTATCCACCTCGGTCACCACCTTGTCCACCCTTGCCACTGCCGTATCCACCTCGGCCACCACCTTGTCCACCTCTACCGGCGCCGTATCCTCGTCTTTCGGTGCGCGGGCGAGCCTCATTCACGTTAAGTGCTTTTCCTTTTAGCTCTTTGCCATTTAGGCCATCGATTGCAGACTTCGCTTCAGCTTTAGAGGCCATTTCCACGAATCCAAATCCTTTTGATTGGCCACTATGCTTGTCTTGTATAATGGTGGCGGTTTCAACCTGCCCGAATGGCTCGAAAGCCAACTGTAGATCCTCTTCGGTGACCTCGTGCGACAAATTTCCTACATAGATATTCATTCTGACCTCCTTTTGTCATAAATAATAATTTTTTACATCGCTTCAAATCAGCGGCGTTTCTGCCCTCGGCTATTTCTGGTTATGTCACTCGGTTTGTTGAAAACGCCAGGTCAGCGATTATCTTTTCTCAGCGCATTCCTTGAAGCCCTATCCAAAAGTGTAAAAAGCCTATCAATATTATCTTTTTGATTCGATACTTGATGCCCACGCACTTTAACTGATTCACAATCCAACTGATCAATCATTCTATAAAACTCCTGATACAGCTCATAATTGTTAAAGCGTATATTTTTCTTTGAACGATAATCATTTTGCTCAAACCGATCACGTCTTCCCTGTAAACCCATAATGTTCTGAGAATCCGTATACACAATCACCTTACGCCCTAATGCTTGGATATCGCTTAGCGCCCATAATAATGTCTGCAATTCCAGTTTCGTTGAAGACGTATGCTCAAATCGCCTTACTTTCACGCGCGTTCTCAACGAATCCAACGAAAGTTCAGGTTCAGAGAAAGCGAGGTAAGCCCCATATCCAATATTTGATTGAGCATTTACACTTCCATCCGTAAGTCCGTAAGTAGTATCAGTTCATCCATAAAAATATTACTTTATTTCATAACATATGATCTGGAACCCATGCGTCTAAGAAAACAATCTTCACCATATGGAGATGCTAACACTTTGAACGCTCTTTTCTCCATCTCAAAACGGATCTCAATCCTTCTTGTGCGACCCTTTTCCCTTGAAGCTCGTCGAAAATGGCAAAATTTAAAGCATTTATTAC
>WOR8_10000131_pt1 | contig 91505 bp, 148 predicted proteins | sample DeeMarSeWOR38_10_FD_19890 | JGI IMG/M metagenome (IMG submission 19890)
CTGTTGTTATAGTGCTTGTTCTAGTTGGTTATACGGTGTTAGGTGGAATTAAATCTGTTCCATCTGGCTATAAAGGCGTAAAGTTACAGTTTGGACAAATAGTTGGTGAAGCTGATGAGGGATTACACTTTGTTGTTGTGTGGTTTGGTCAAGATATAGTTCCAATGTCTATACAAACATTGAAAGTGTCAATAGCTGATACATCTTGTGGAACAGTTGATATGCAAGAGGCTAGGATTGATGTAACTGTAAACTATCATATTGATGCAGGATTTGTCAAGGAAATATTCAGAAGTTTAAGGTTAGATTGGGAAAACAGAGTTATTGTTAATAACGTTCAACAGGCATTGAAGGCAACTACAGCTAAGTTCAGAGCAGAAGAACTGTTAAGCAAAAGGGAAGAAGTAAGACTTAACTTCTATAATGCTTTACAGTCAAAGATGAATCAGTACCACATAACTATTGAGGAAGTACAATTAGAGGATATTCAGTTCAGTGAAGCTTTCACTAGAGCCATTGAAGAAGCGGCAACAGCTGAGCAAAATGCTATAAGGGAAAGAAATCAGTTGGAAGTTATAAGATATCAGCAAGAGCAAGCTATTATCAAGAAGGAAGCTGAAGCTAAGATGATGCGTATTGAAGCTGAGGCTTATGCAAATGCTACAGTTACAAGAGCAATGGCTGATTCTGAAGCAATTAGAGTTGTTGCAGAGCAAATAGCTAACAATCCAGACTATTTGACAAAGATTAGTATTGAGCAATGGGATGGTAAGTTACCATACTACTATGGCGGTGGAGCAGCAATACCATTTATCAATATAGGCAATGGAACAATACCTGTAGGTTAAACATAAGTATATTATAGTTCAAATCCCACACCTTTTTTATGTACAAGTTTATTATTTATGTGTATTATTTCTTAATTGTGCCAATAACAAACGGGGAAAGTAATATGAGTGATATCTATTTTAAATTTGAAAAGCCTAAAAAATTCCATGTTAAATATGCAAATGGAAACCATGATATTATAGAAGTTTTAGCATTAGCGGGGATGAAATAATGATGGCTCCTGAAAAGTCTGAACAAGAATATGGAGGTCTATCCTACGGATTAATTTCCTTGACCAATTCTTACCCCTGTTTTGCTGTGGGGATAAGACTCAGGATAAGCCATCAAGATATTTCTATTAATTAGAGGTTAATGAATTATGGATATTTGTTATAGTTGCTCAACAATTTATATGAGAGATAATGAAGAATATAATTTGGTTAATAGCAAGAAATGTAGAATATGTAAATTAGCCAAAGGGTTACTTGAGAAATTTAATGGTAAATTGTCTGTTGAAGAATATAATGCTATGATTAAATCCTATGTAGATAATATAATGGGAAGAATTGAGCATAATTTCTAAAGAAAATAAATGGTAGTATAGTTATGAAAAGAGTTATTGGTAGAACTGAAAGTCAGTTACTTGATATCTTAACTATGAAGGGAGATAAAGTAACAACAAAAGAATTAATTTATTCTGTTAATAAAGATAGAGAAGTAAAAGTTACTAAAGGTTCTATTAATAGAGCATTAAATAGTTTAGCACATAAAGGATTAGTTAATAAATTTATTCAAATATTAACTTATAAAGCAAATGATATTCATATATGTGAACGTGAACGTAATGATTTAGATAAAGTTGTTGAATTAACTGATGGTACAAAGAGAGTAGTTTGTAAACAATGTTACAAGTTTAATAAAAATAGGGATAGAGTAAAGAATGTTTTAGTTTTTGGTTCACATGAAATGAAGATAGTTAGGGTATTATATAATAATATAAATATATCCTTTGATGCTAAAGATTTACTTTATACTATTTACGGTCATGATGATACAAGAACTACAGATTATGGAATGTTACGTAGATCACTTAATTCACTACTAAAAAAGCAAATTATAAAAATATCTAATTCTTGCAAGTATAATAGATGGCGTAGAACTAGTTTATGTTTATGCCACTATGATTTCCAGAGGAAGATTGTACCTATTATTATTGATGATAAAAAATTGTTACTATGTGAAAAATGTGGATTGATTATTTTACCTGATCATAGGTAAGTTAATAAAGTATAATAATGCTAAGTAATAGCAGGGAGGCATTATGGTAAAAAAGAAAATTGTGAATAATGCTCTAATTGCAATCTTATCCGTTTGTATATTAGTTACTTGTGCTTATGCTATACTTTCAGTAGTTTTAGATAAGCCATTTCAAGGTAATGTATGGACAATTGGTGTAGAAGTATATGCAGAACCAGAGTGTATTAACATTGTTAATAATGTAGACTTTGGTGGCATTTATCCTGATGATTCTAATTCATTTACTTATTATGTGAAGAACACTAGAAATACAGATGTAACATTAACGGTTGTGTATACAGATATACTTCCAGTAGAAGTACTTACAGTACTTGACTTTTCAGCAACATATGATACAGGTGTTCTAGCGGCAGGTGAAGTTACACCATTACAATTAACAGTTACACATAATGGTGGAGATGATACAGGATTAAATGATTATAGTGGTATAGTGCGTGTAACTGCAACAGAGTATATTATTGTTCCATAAATAATAGTTAATATTTTATAGGTATGTTAGATTATGATAATCTGTAACTGTAAAGAATGTCTCTTCAAGAGTTTAGATGGAGATAAAACTTGTGAGAATGAGATAATTATTAAAGATCATATTGTTAATTGTTTTAATGATTTGAGTGAACATAAAGTAAGTATATCTCATGTTGCACTTGCACATTATGATAAGTGTCCAAATCTAATAGAGGTTAAAGTCACTAAAACTATACAGATAAAGCTTCCTGATAGGATGGAAGGAGAAAACTTAGAGGGTTTACGTAAACTATTTGAATTGAATAATAAATCTAATGTTTCTACTTCTGCAAATAGAGAAATGGCAATATATACCAATGAACATTCTAGAGATATTGCTTTTTGGGTCAGATATGTTAGATATTTAAATAAGACTACCCCTAATACATGGGAAGTATCATATGAGAATGATAAACTTGGAGCAAGGAAGATTAGGTGATGGTTTGGTTACTTAAATTTCTTTTAGGCAATAGAAAATTTGATTGTAAAAGTGATTTACCCGTAAGTGAAACTCATTGGGGTAAAGCAAGTAGAAGGTGTCCAGTAACGGGTATTCCCATATTACTTGTTGAAAATAAAGATGGAAATTGGATATGTGGAGAACGTAATTGTATTAATAGTGAATCACCCAAGTGTTATACTAATACTGTTAAGAAAGAAAAGGAATATATAGGAAGACTATGTGCTTGGGATTTTATGGGTAATTTATATCCAGAAATGTTTGAGTAAATATTTGATGGGAAAAAGTAGGGAGCATTTATATATACGTGGTAACACAATATTTATATAGGCTTTTGAGGGGGTCAATGGACAAATGTCCAATTTTTATAAACCAAAAGGATTAACTCAAGAATTTAATAATTATGATAAGTGTATAATAATTAAATGTGGATTCAGGAAAGTAACTGATTATAAATATGCTTCACCTAGATACAATTTATATTCATATTATACCATTGAGAAATGTAAGGAAATTAATACAGGCTTAGGTGGAATTTATGCTGATAAAGTATTTTATATACTTAGCTTAATTTATTTGCCATCTGGCAAGATAAGAAAAAAATATGATATATTCCTTTGTCCTGAAATAGAAGAATATGGAATGCTTGATTTTGAATTATATATTGATAAAATTACTGAAGTTAGTGTTAAAGAAACTATGAAAAAATTATATGATTCATTAATTAATACTATTAAAGATATGTTTTATGAAGTGGTAAGTTGGTAAGTTATAATGGAAGTGAACAACAATCAGAAAGATAGGATTTAAGATAGAAGAAGGAACAATTGGATTTAGAGTACACCTTGACAATAAATCCTTAATTAATCATGTTTCAACAATGATTAGTAATATTTTACCATATATTAAAGTTGGTAATATAAGAATAGTAATAAATCCTGAACATGGAACATATATACTTATACCATTATTTCACATAGCAGATTGGAAAGATCATATTGCTCAGTATATTCATGTTGATTCAAAGGACAATTTATTCTTTTTATGTGATGATGATTATGTTAACTTAAAAATTAATCCTGATAAAGAAGCTGGATCAGCAATATATACAACTTAAGGTTGATTATGTTGAGTAAAACTCATTGTTTAATATGTTCAGAGGAAATTCATCCAGTAGAAAGATTTAGACACGCCTTTATGAAGCATGGTTTAACAACTGAAGAAGTTGTGGAAAATTGTGTGTTTGGAACAGATATTGGTCAACTTAAGATTCCAAGTAGTTGGGTTGGATGCCCAATATGTGAAGGTGGTATAACTCAAGATGATGATGTTATTTCATTTACAATGAGTGATTCAGGAATATTAAAATTTATAGTTAGATGCCCAGAATGTTTAGGTATATATTTTTATCTTGATAGAGGTATGAGTGAAGTGTATGATATGAACTTAAGTGAAGATGGTGAAAATATTAGTGAATATTTCATTAATTTAGAAAAATCTGAATCCAATAAAAATGAGGAAACTTGTAGACATTGTGACAAGTTAAGTTATAATAACAAGGAAGTATGTTATTATTGCAGTTGGTATTTACCTCAAAAAGTTAAAATAGATCCAATAGCTTTAGATAAAAAGGGGGAGTGTGAAGGATATGGAGAAAGAACAGCTGATATGCCCAAATTGCCACCAGCCAATTAAAGAAATAGAAGATCATTTTTCAGGCTGTGATAGGTATAAGCTCAAGGACAATTTATTTGTTAAGAATCCCAAAGATACTATTGAAACATATAATATTGTCCATACACCTTGTGGTAAAGCTTTACCGCCTGATGTGGCAAACAAGGTAATGTATATGATGGTGAATAATGGAGTTTAGATAGCTTTTGTTATTACGGATAAAATATGAGTGTAATGATTGCTTTAGCCATTATGTTTCATTACACTTTATACATTCAGATATTGTTAAGAATAAAATATCTGAGATTGAGCGCAAATGTCCATATTGTGATGGTAAAATGAATAAAACTATTACAGAATTTAAGGACATTAAACACAGGATAAGTGACGGTAATTATGTTTTCTGTGATATTCCAATAATTACTATTGAAGAGAACTCTATGGCTATTAATATTAGGAATTTGCTTGATGCTGGTTATGGTGGAATTTTACAGATTAGGTGGAAAACTAGAACAAGTAAATATTTGATTGATCCAATTCAACATAGAATAAAGAAAATATCTTAATGATAACTTTTTGCTTGGTGATAATTTGCTATATATTCTTGGATTTAAGAGTAGTCAATATGAAAAGACTACTCCAATTAAATTATCTGAAGATTTTAATCTCAAGTTTGTTAATGGATTAAAAGATATTGAATTAACAAACAAGGATGTTCTTATACGTTATGGAGTAACATATTTTCCTAAGAAAGATTATGATTGTAGAATTGTTATTAATAGTGCAAGGGCAGTTAGTGATACAATAGATAAAGTATTGAGTACAAAATTATTATTGCGTAGTAATATTCCTATGCCAAAGGTATTCTTTGATAGCAACAAGATTAGATACAAAGATTTGCCTGTGTTTAGAAGATTGAAGAATCATTCTAAAGGAAAAGATATTATTATTGTGAGAAAACTTAAAGATATGCCTAAAGGAGATTTCTTTACTAAGTATATTCCAAGTAAACGTGAATATAGAATATTAGTGTTTAGAGGTCAAGCTTTAAGAATACAACTTAAACATAAGAAAAAAGAAAGTGTTAGAGATAAAGTTAAGAATTCTGAACATGGATACCGTTTCTTGAATGTGTTTGAACATAATGTTCCTATGGAGAAAAGACTTATACAAATAGCCATTAGGTCTGTTCAAGTGTTAAATTTGGATTTTGGTGCTGTAGATATTTTAGTTGGAAGAAATGGTAGACCTTATGTACTAGAAGTTAATTCTGCTCCAAGACTTAATAGAAGTGGTAGAGAACTGCTTATGCTTCATATACTTGAGACAGTTGGAGCAAAGTTTGATATGTTATCTTTTCATAGGATAAAAATGAATAATAGGTTACTTGACTTACCATTAAGGTTCATAACTTATAATTCTAGTAAGAAAAGGAAAGATTAAGCTTGGTTGTTGATTTTAGAGATAGGAAAAAAGCAGAGTGGCATCCTCTTATAATCTATGCTGATTTAATTGATGTTCAACAGGATTTTGAAGGTAATTGTCATATTATATTACGTAAACACAGGATTGAATCTATGAAGGTATCTATAGATAAGCTTAAGGAAGTTCTAGGCAAGTCATTGAAGTTTATGATAGCTGATTATCATGGAGATAAAGTATAATGAAGTTTGATATTAATAAGCAAGGTATAGAAATAGAGTTTCAAATGCTTGATGGTAAAAATTACATTGGTGTTAACAAGAACTATAGAATGGGAGACTTAGCAAGAATTGATGGTGGATATCATATAGATGATGATAAGATTGAACTATCAACTAAACCATATACACATCTAGGTGGTTTAGAAAACGCATTATGTGATAGTGTAGCTGGAGCAATAGAACATTTGGAAGAAAATACAGATGTTTTACCTTATACTATTGGTTGTCAACCATTTGAGAAAGACTTTGCTAGTGCACATATTCATACTAGTACAAAGAACATGGATAGGGAAACTTGGATAACTTTAAGACAAAAGTTATGGAGTGCTCAACCATTAATTGATTTAATATCACAAAATTCACCTATACTTTATAACTTGAGAGCGGCTGATGTTAGAATGTTATTGTGTCAATGGGCACATGTTCCACCATTTGATTCAGAGGAAACATCACATTATATGTCAATAGCTTGGGGAGAAAATGGCAATACTATAGAGGTTAGAATACCAAGTAGTGGTCCTTTATCTCAACCTTTAGCAGTAGCTACTTTAATTAGGGTTATATTACAAGATGATTATGAACCAATACCATTAATATCAACTAAAGAAAATTGGAAGAATGTTATTAATTATGGTTCATCCTCATTATGTAGGATAGGAATACCTTACAAGGTAAGCTATGAAGGATTAAAATATAATTCAATGTTGGTTAAATCAACTGATTTATTTAAGATATTTTATCAGGAAAACTATGATTTATTTAAGGAAGAATTAGATTATTTTTCTGCTAGTACATCTGGACAAGTAAGTAAATTATTTGAATTGATTGCGGCAGGATATACTCTATCTGATGTGGTTTATGCTATATATCAGGAGAATATTAAAGAACCAAATAAAGTTAATAAGATTCTTTATGATATATTCTCAAGGACATATATGCGTAAAGATATGTTTTTGAAGTTTCCTGAAGTAAAATCATTTATGCCCATTATTAATGAATACTATTCTATGGATGATTTGAGAGAAATAGTTGATAAATTCAAGGTATCTCCAATATCTAAGAGATTAGAGTTAATGAACAAAGATTGTCTTAGTGTATTTATGGGTAAGAATGGATTCATTAGATCAAGAGAATCAAGAAAAATATTATATGATTTAGTTTCTTTTGGCGCAGTTGATTATAATTATTATAAAGGGGAAAAGATAGTTAGTTTATTAACTAAGACTAAAGCAATTAAGAAGAATGATAATAAGTTAGTTCCTGATGTTAATTTTAGGGAAGTTATTTCATTAGCTAAACAATCTGGAATGATTTAAATGATTACTGAAAGTTCAATTTTAGAGTCTGTAAAAGCTACTGAAAAATGGAATGATACTATTTATTTTAATGGTGATTTATCTGTTATTACGTCAAGTAATTTATTTTCAGATGTTTTGGCTAAAGAATTAAATTATTTTAAAGTTAAAAGTGATTTCTGTAGTGTTTATACGTTAAAGAACATTTCTATTTCACAGGGGTATAATCCAAACTATGTTACGTTTGCATCTAATGATTTAAGATTGTATGATTTATTTGGTAATTTTATGAGGAAAGCAAGGATTCCAGTAATGTTCAAGGATTTCATAGAGTTTATTCATAAAAGAAATTTAAATTTTAGACTAATAGATATTCTTGGTAATGATAATAATGGTGATAATAAATCTAGTCAAAGAATAAATATTTATTTGCCTGAGTATAATAACTTTAATGCAATTAAACACGTTCTTAATTCAACTAAATTATTTCTAGAGTATTCATCTAAGTTAGATTCAGTAGATCCAAAAGTGTCATGTGCAATAAGGGGATGTGCTAATGTGCCAATGTATTATCCCAATATATGTTGTAGTCATATTCATCATTTACCTACTGAAGTGTTTGATAAGATAATTAATAATCAAGATTTTGAAATAAGTATTAATCAAGGAATAGATATTAGAAGGTTATTCCTTAAGAATATACTTGAAAAGGTTGTATCTGGATACAGGATAATAGATGATGATTATTTTCAAGAGAAGTATAATGGATCAGAATGTTTAATATGTGGAGATGTTATAGAGAAAAATAATATATATCCACCAGGATTTTGCCCAAATTGTTATTTGTATATTGATAAAGCAAAATTTGAAGCTGATTATAATAATGGAACAGCTAGTATAGAAATAATTAGAAACAAATTGTGGAAAACTTATTTAGTTTACTCTTTAAAATACATTAGATCACAAGTAAGGAAAAGAAAATCTAATGATAAAACAAATGGTAATAAACGGTCAAATAAAGATTTTGTGGGTGTGCCTGTAGGGACCTTTAGGGGATATCATGTGGCTAATGTACATATGGGTGAAATGGATCATTTTCATCTAGCAGATGAAAATGGGAATTGGGCAATAAATGAAAATGAAGAAGTAGAAATACTTGAGTGAATGATTATGTGTGGAATATCAGCTTGTATATTAGGAGAACAAAATATTGTAAGTTCCGTTAAGATAGTAAGTGAATTAATGGATAGGGGAAGAGATGCTACAGGTGTTGCTTTTGTTAAGAATGGTAAAGTGTTTGTTACTAAAGAAGCAGTTCCTCCAGATATTTTTCTTAAGAAGTATGAGGAAACATTAAGTGGTATAACTAGTAATATGGTTATAGCTCATAATAGGGGAGCATCAAGATTAATTGATTCAGATAAAACTAAAGATACTGAATGTCATCCATTTCTAAGTGAAGATAAAACATTTGCATTGTTACATAATGGCGGTGTACCAAACTATTGGAATATAATGAATTATCTAAAGTTTCTTGGTCATGAATTTTCTACTGGTATAGATTCAGAAGTACAAATGCATATGCTTGAAGATATCCTTAGAGTGTCTAAGAATAGAGAAGAAGCTATGAGAAGGTTTTATCAAACTTATTGTGGTAATATATTAGTTTTATTTGGTGATAATGAATTATACGGTTATGCTAGTAATGATTCATTTGTTATAGTTCAATCAGATGGAGCATTATATATAGGTTCAGCAGGTGAAGCTATATTTGATGCTATAGGTGAAAAGGTCTTAGGGGATAAAGTTTATGCTTTAAGACCAAAAGTAGCAACGTACATTAAAGTTACTGTTAAAGATGGTAAATATACATTAAAGTTGTACAGTAAAGATGCTTGGGTTAAATATCCACTTAAATATAAAGATTGGACATTTTGTAAATATACTAAATGTGATTATTGTCATACTGATGAAGTTGCTTGTCAATCTGTTGGAATAAATGATAGATGTATTGATTGCTACAAGAAGGGTATTTCAGAACCTAAGAGTTATGTTAATACAGCTGTGTATAATGCTAATGATGATGAGTCTAATATTCCAAGTGTTGGGAGAATAGTGGTGAAACAGAGCACACCAAAAGCTAAAGTAGGTGGTAAGGGTGAAGTTGCCATCTGTGCATATTGTCATTTACCACATCATATGAAAGCAATTATCCAATGCACTAAATGTGGCAAGTATTATTGTATGTGGGATTTAAATAAACATAAATGTCATGTAATACCACAAGTTAATGCTACATTTCTAGGATGGATAGATGGATTATTTAGAAAAATGGTAGATTATGCTGTTGTTGAGACTGAAGCAAGTTAAATGGTGATAATTTATGGCTAAGAGATTAATACATTTAGTTGAACGGAAAGACTTAATATCAGATTATAGGGCAACTTGGTTTAGATTATATAAAAATCTATATGGTGGTGATTCTATAATTACGGTTGAAAAGATAGATTCTGTTAATAATAGACCAATATTTGATGGTAAATACATTTCACCTGATGATTGTCTAGTAATATATAATGGTTTAAGAGAATTTGAATCAGCTACTTTCTTAAGTGGTTGTGGATATACCATTGATGCTTTACCTGAAGTATTTAGAATATGTAGTCATAAACCATTATTAATGAGATTACTTAATACTTGGAATTTTCCAATAACAAAGTTTACTACAATTAGACAGGATCATCCTAATACTATTGTTTATACTTTTCATGGTGTAGAAGTATATCCTGATTTTAATAAGGTAAATAGAACTCATACAAATGTAATTAAAGGATATTCTACGTGGGATGATAGTCAAATAGAAGGATATATTGTTCCATATTATTTATATGAGCCATTAGGTGTTTATAAGGTAATATGGCAAGCAAATAACACGTTTCTTTGTAATACAGAGGAAACTGATGGTAAATCTAAACTTAGAGCCTTTGGTCTAAAATTCACAAAAGCAAACTTGAAAACATTAAGGAATTTACCTAAGTTAGAAGTTAATTCTCCATTTATTAAGCAAGTATCTAAAGCAATAAGAAGATTAGGTATAGTTGTTACTGATGTATTAGTTGGAATTGATAAAGGAAATAATCACAAGCCAACTATAATTGATATTAATTCTTCACATTATCCACAATCACCTTCAATAATTGGTTATGATTTGTACAATATGTTACAAAGAGAAAGATTTCTAGAGTTTATGGATATAGGGAGAAAATATGAATAATGGGTAGAAAAGGAAGAAGACGCAGGAACAAGAAGAAGAATAGAAAAAATGAAAACTTGAATAATAAAGTAACTACAACTTTTTCATTAAAGAGTTTTATTCCTTCTGTTGCAGATGATACTAATAATGATTGCTGGAAGTGTAGTAGTTTAAACTTTGATTGGTTCAATCATTGTATTTATTGTGATAATGGTTATGTACACATTAATCCATATGAATTAATTCCCTTGATGAATAAATGTGAAAAGAAAGATTGTTTAAGACCTAACATTAGGGGAGCAACAGTTTTATTATTAAAGTTATTATGTGTATATCCTAAGATACATATACATAGTTTGCCTGAAGAATTGCTTGGAGCAATAGGAAACTTAGTGAGATATGATTTAGCTAGCGTAGGAAAGAGTACTGTTATTATTCCAACTATGTGGAATAATTATACTACAAATAGAAGCACAATTTTGAAAATGGTGTAAATTTATGGATAAACATTATTGTAAAAAGCATTGTTCAACATATGGGTTCATTAATGAAGAAGGTATATGGATATGTTGGCAATGTTACAAGGAAGATAAATACGTTAATCCTGATGGTCCTATAGCAGATAAATATGAGAATTCAATATATTCTGTAGAAGCTAGAAAGCTACTTATAGGTTCACATGAAGTCAGAATTGAAGTGTGGTTATTAAAAGATAAACGTAAAGTATTGAAGTTTCAACAGGACTATAGGTGGATGTCTAGGGCTAACAGAGATTGGGATCCGCTTATAGAGAGAATTGACGCAGGAGAAGCTATTTAAATTAACTTAAAATAAGGTGTGATGAAAATAGAAAGAGTGTATAATATAGTAGAAGATATCAAGAAATATGGGTTAAGTATGGATGAAATAATGCATCTTATTTCAGTCTTAGCGGTAGAAGAACTTAAGACCCCTAGGGTTCAAGTTACTATAGACGCTAGGAATGAAAAAATTATTGATTTAATTAAAGTTTGTTTAAGTCATTATAACCCTGATGTTGCTATAGGTATTCTTACTGATATAGCAACTGACTTGGTAATGAAATGTAATAAACCAATAGAATTTAATGGTGACCAAAAATATATAACTTAGGGAGAGTATAGAGGTGGTGATGAAAGTACTTAACTTAAGTAAGGGAGAAGCTGGATACGTTGCTATACCTGAGGGAACGGTGTTTACAACAGAAGAAACTCAAATTAGACAGAATGGCAAACGGTTAATACTAGTGAGAAATGTTTGAGTGAAATAATAAAGAAGTATGATGTTACAAGAGAGTTCCTAGATCAATTTTTCCCAAGTATAGAACAGATAGAAAAAATTAATCCAGAGATTCCATATGCAAACAATATAATATATCATAGCTTGATAGCATTTGGATTCCCAGCATCAGGTAAAACAACTTTGTGTAATACATTAGCTGGATACGCTAGGGATAAATATGGTGATAAAAATGTTAATGCAATGTTTTCTGAGAAGGGTAATCTACAAGCTATACTTGATAATTTTAAGCCAAAACTAGTTAATATTTTGTATACAGATAATGCTACACTAGCAGAATATGACAAGAAAACTATACATGACTATTTTATGTTAAGGAATATTACAGCTAAGAAGTTTGGTATTACTCAGGGATATATTTTGTCAATTATTGCTTTACATAGATACTTTGCTATTCCAATAGAGTTCAGAAGTATTATTGATGGTATGATACTTAGAGATGTTTCATTAAATCCATATGATAATAATGTTATCAAGAAGTTCATTAGCAATGATGAGTTACATAAACTACTTAAAGAATTATCTGTTGATAGGAACAAACATAGAAAACTTATGAATTTCAGCATATTTGTTGGTAAGACTTTGAAGGGAGTGTTGTGCCTACCACCAAGAAGGGAATTCTACTTTAATGAGCCAGCTTCTCCTATGGGGGATATTCCTATGTGGAGATTTGAAGATATCAATAAAGTTATTGAAGAACATGGGGGATATCACAATAAAGAAAAGCAATAATGAGCTAAAGATTTATATTAAGTGTATTCTAATACCTAAGATGCAACTTATTAGAGATAAGATAAGAAGAAATAGATTATTGCTTGAGAGTTACAAACATTATGAATAATGAAAAGAAAACCATTATTATGGATTCTAATGAACCTAAGCATATACAATATGAATTAGAGAAAGCTGGTTTAATTGTTGAGAGGAAGAGACTTAAGGCAGGAGATTATTGTATAGGGAATATTTTACTTGAAAGAAAAACTATTGATGATTATTGGAGTACAATGTATGGTAAGAGATTGTTTAAGCAATTATTTAAGATGAAGAATAGTGATAAAAGGTGTTTCTTGGTTATAATTGGTAATTATCCAAGTAGAGATTTTGATATGCCTAAGAGGGAAATGGAAAAGCGTATTAAGGGAATGGGTTTAATTTCATTTATATCATTTGGTGTAATGTTTACTAGAGCTGAAACAGAAGAAAAATTTATAGAGTTTATTAAATGGTTATGGGAAAGATGTACAACTAAAACTTATGCTCCAGTTGTTAAGAGTAAAGGGGAAACATCTGAGCAAATGAGATCATCAATGCTTGGTTGTATTAATGGTATTGGTTCAGCTTTAGCTGAGGAGTTATCACACTTTACCTTTCAAGAGTTAATTGATATGGGTGAAGATTTAAAGGATTACAAGTTTCATGGTAGAAGGATTGGTAAGAAAGCTAGTCTATTAATAGAGGTGTTAAAAAACAAAAATGAGTGAATCAATTGATGAGTTAGATTATTTAAAATATGGTAAATCCTTTGATACTTCTACAGTTAAAAGACGTAGGAAAAAATGCAAAGAATGTACTGAGTGTCTTAGAGCTTTTCTTAAATCAGGGGATAAAGGTTGGAAAGTGAATAAAAGTTCATTACCTGCAAAGGATCCTAATATTATTCTCTCTTCTCTGAAGTGGAGAGTTGACCATTTTCCTGAAGAGTTTGGAAATATCAGAGTTTTCATGAGTAAGGGTGAAATTTACCTAGAAAGAGGTGATGAGAATGAGTGAATCTGATGAGTTAGATAATTTAAAATATGGTTGTCCTGTAGATTTATCTAAGGTTATTAGGCGCAGGAAAAGATGCCCACAATATGATGTTTGTCTAAGAGAATTTCTTAATTCATCCTACAAAGGTTGGAAAGTTGACCTCAATACTCTACCTAGTAAAAAACCTAGAACTGTTTTATCTTCTATTAAGTGGAGAATCAAACATATTCCTGAGTTTAAGGGAATTAAAACTTTCATGGCTAATGGTGAAATTTACCTAGAAAGAGTTGAGGATAATGAGTGAAATAAATATGAGTGAAGGTTGTATTGATTTAGATAAAGAGAAGTTTAAACATATGGTTGCATCTAAGCTTGATGATATGGTTTCATCTAATTATATGAGAACTTTAACAGCACAGGCTGTTCTTGAAGCTATAGATGAATGTTTAATTGAATGTGAAGTAGTGAAAACTTGATAAGATCTCACACCCACCAATAGAGTGAAAGGTGCTGAGCAATGAACAAAATAGGTTTTGAGAAAGAGTATTTTCTAGAGAACAAAAAGAAGGAGCTAGTTATTGATCCTGCTAGATATGGATATGAGACTGATAACTTAGGTGTATTAGTTGAAGTACGTGGTAAACCAGATGTTACAGTTGCAGATGCTTTAGCTAGTTTGTTAGCTAAAGAAATTGTAGCAAAAGCTAGAGCTAGTGCTAAGGGATGGACATTAGTAGAGAAGAACTTCCGTAAGCTATCTGATGAGGAAATCTTGAGGATTACAGATAAATATCACAATATGCTATCTGATAAACTAAAATCTATCAAGAGAAACAAATCATCTAGAGTTGAAAAGTCTTTCAAGATTACAAGGTTAACCGCTGGATTACACATACATTTTTCTAAGGAAACAAGAGAACAAGTGGAACTAGTTAACATAACTACAAATGTAAATTCAACTAACAAAGATGGTGAAGTTAATCAAGATAGCAAGATTAAAGTTCACTATAAAGACATAGTTGCTAATACATTTCTTGATATGCCATTGATTATCAGGACATTAGATGAAGCGTTTGCTAAAGTAATTAAGAAATCAGGTAGAACAGCTGGTGCATATGAGATGAAAGACTGGGGATTTGAGTACAGAAGCTTACCTAACACAGTATCTCTAGAGAAGGTTGCAGGAATATGCAACAAAATTTTGAATATGGATATCTAACCAATATCCACTTTTTATGTAAAGGTGATAAAATAATGTGTAAGAATTGTAAGCCTAACAGGAAGTATTGGCTCCACATAGCTGATAATTGGTCAAAGTATGAGAAGGAAGAAATGTGGGAATATCTTAATAACATCTTGGAGATTGTATAATGGAAGAAGAAAATTGGTTCTTGAAACTTCATAATATACAAGAGCAAATAAACAAGTTATCTTCTGTTTATAATCCTGATAATGATGCTTTTGATGAAGAAGCTTGGAATAAGGATATGAATAAGTTACTTGAAGAAAGGAATAAGTTGATGAAGAAAAAATGAATAGAAGAGAAATGAGATCATACCTTGATGCTTTAAGAGAAAGTATACAAGAAAAACGTGAGGAGCTAGATGATCTTAAGAAAGAGCTTAATGAAGAGTTAAAACAGGAGTTTGGTTAATGAAAACATTTGAGCAAGTATTAGATGAATTACTAAAATATGTGCAAGAAAACTTAATGGATTTTGTTGATTCATATGCAGGACATGAAGGGTTAGATATGCCATATATTGATAAGAATATGGAAGATAACTGGAAGAAATATATAACTACTAAAGTTATTGAGTGGTTTAAACAGTATAATGGTATGTATATTAATTGTAGTGGGCAATATGCCGTTTATCAGATTTTATGTAGACTTAAAGGAGAAGAAGATTAAATGAATTATTGTGTTAAGCATCAGAAGAAATATAGGGTTTACTGTATAGAATGTTATACTGAAAATATGTTAAGTAATCCAAGATTTATAATTAGAGGTGGTAATTAAATATGGTAAAGTTAGAACATATAGAGGATATGAGTTGGTTCAAGGAAGGTCTAGAAGAAATAGGTTTGTCTCTTAGTCAATACAAAAAGTTAAATAGACAAGATAAGAAAATTGTAGATGATGCTTTGAAAGAAATGGGTCATTTATGGTAAAGGAAGTAGTGGAAATATCTACAAGTGCAAGAAATGTGAATATCTTAAACATGTACCATTAGTGTATTATAATTAAGTGAATAATATGAAAATAAAATATCCAAAATTAAATATAGAAATAGATGGGGAAAGAGCCAAGTTCATATTTGCATTATCCATAGTCATTGTAACAGTTATAGCTAGCGGTTGGTATGCTAAAAGGTTTCTAGATACACATGAACGTATAAAATACACAGAACATTTAGAGATTCTTGATACAAATTATTATACAACTACAACATTTATTTTTGTTGGTGGTAGTGAAGATACTCCAGGAGTAATGATTCCAATAATAAATCACCATTACAGATTTTATCTTGAGAATAAGGGATGGATAAGTGTAAGTGGAACATCCTATAACAACTATAGAGTTGGAGATATTTATCCGTATACTTGGTGGGAGTGGATAGAAAAGTAATGACAAAAGTAAAATATTGTAAAGCATATGGTTGTACTAATAATAGTGGAAGGGGTCAATGCAAACTTGATGGAATTTCTATTGATAGAGATTTCATTTGCTTTAACTATGATTATGATGAAATAGAGGATAGTTAAACATGGTAGATATACCTGAAATTAATAAGAAGAAAACATTGTTTGTGGCTATAAGTGGAGCAGATAGTTTTGGTTGGAAGAAACCTGATTCTGATCTAGATTTAATTTATGTTAAATTTAGTGATTTATCTAAAGTTATTTCACCTTTCTTTAGTCCTAGAACTACACAGAGAATAACTGGTAAGTTAGATGAGCATTTTTATCCAGTTGAGAAATATTTAGGATTATTGGTTGAGGGAAACTGTAATGTTTTAGATAATTTATTTGAACCAAAATTATATCAGAGAACTAGATTAGTGAAATCTTTACAGAAAATAGTTATAAATAATCTTCATGTTGGATTTATAGATCATTGCTTAGGATATTCTAAACATCTTAAGAAAGACTTAAGTAATCCTGTTAGGATAGCTAAGTATGGTAAGCCAAAGTTGTTGCTTAATAGATACCGTATTGTGTTACAAGGGTTTACTTTAACTTCTTTAGGTTATAATAGAATTCAATATAATCTTAGAGATTTACTTAGGAATTCAGTTATGCAGGTATCACATGGTGAAAGTTTACTTGATAGTTATCTTCATCATTCATCTGAGAAATATTATAGGTTGCTTATACCTAAAGCAGAGGAAGAAGTAGAAATGCTTGATAGAATTTTACAGTCATATAGAAGTAATGAACATTTTAACCAATACCATAATTTTGTTAGTAGAGATAAAATGAAAGTTGCTCTTAAGGAATGGTATTATAATATCTATAGGAAGAAATGGATATGAGTGAACAAGATAAACCCAAGAAAGCTGAGAAAACAAGATTAGAAAAGTTAGTTAATAAACTTTCTATATTAGAAAAGCAAATAGAAATTGCTTTATCAGAGTTGGATAATTATGGTGGAGAATGTCATTGTGATAAGTACGGTGAACTTAATGTTAAGATTGTTCATCAAGGTAGTATGTTTGATGAAATAATAACTTATTGTGCTTATTGTGGGGGAATAGTAGTTTGAGTGACATGATAAGTAAAGAACAATTAATTGAACAACTTCATATTATATTTGGTTCTGGTGGCAAGAATAGTATGATTGAAGAAATATTAGAGAAATCTAATGGTTACAGATCAGCTTATATGAAAGCGTATAAGTATCTTAAGGAGTCTAGAGATGGACAAGCCCATTGTAAAAGTGATGATAGTTATTGGATTTATGCTGGAGATATAACTTTAGCTAAAGTGATGTGTGCTACGTTAATATATCTTAATAGAGGAAATACAAAGTTTCCTAGTTTAGGATATAGAGAGGACATTTGTTTAATGGACAAACAAGCTATTCTTGAGGAGTGGGCATCACAGTTAGTTGCTAATCATAAACATAAGTGGAAATGGGAAGTTAAAGATAATTGTGCATTTGAAGAATGTAAGTTATGTTATGAACATAAATATAATTGGGAACCACCTAAATGGTTAAATTAGAACAATTCCAGAAAGTACAAAAGGAATCAGGAAAAGGAGAAACTAGAAAAATGAGTGAGCCTAAAAAATGTCCTAATGGGTGTGGTCTTTATCTGTATGCTTGCAAGGGTGTGGATTACTGTATTATTTGTGGATATAAAGATTTTCAATTCAAAGAGGTTAAAGAAAAATGACTGATGGTGAACTATACCGCAAAATCCATGATTTAGAAGCAAATGTTTACCCTAAAGGATGTCATTGGCTTAAAGTTCCTGATGTGGAGAAGGTTTTGAATGAGGTAAAACAAGACTTAATTAAAAATAGTTATAGAATATATCCAGATAAACAAGATTATAGTCATCCTATTGAATACAAAACTTCAGGGTATATTGTAATAAATTATTCCGCATTTTTGAAGTGGTTTGGTGAGCCAGAAGGAGAAACAGAAAAATGAAAAAATTAAGAGAACACCTACAATTCCATGATAAATGTCACTTACATGAAACGGTATTAAAAACTATTAAAAAATGGTTAGAACAACCTAAAATGACAATAGAAAAAGCATTAAAGGAACTGGAAGAAAAATGAAACTAAAACATTTTCTGCAAAAATACAGTTTAGATTTTTACTTACATCCTAACATAATCAAAGCAGTTGAAGAATGGCTAAAACAAAAACAACACAGAAAAAACAACCCTACTTGTGGATGTCCAGATCATTTAGTAATGACAATAGAAAACAGATTTATGAGAATTTACTGTGAAAACTGTAAAAGCTTTCAAGAACCCAAAAGAGTGGGAAATGTCATTCACGCAAGAGTATGTGGAACGTGTGGAGAGCGGACAAAATGAACAGAAAACAATTTGTGTATTAGAGGAGAGTAATAGTGACTAAAGATGATGAAAGTGAAATCCGTAGATGCGGGTTTCCAATAAATAGAGAGGATGCCAAGAATCTGTTAAGATTCATTGATTATCATAATCCAAGTCATGATATGATTGAACCTTGGATATATGTTAAACTTGAGTTACTTGCAGGAAAATACTGGATACGTGATGTTAAGATAACTGAGGAAAATAAATGTGATTGTGAATAACTATGGTTGAAGAAAATAAAAAGTCTACATTTCCTGAATTAGAATCTAAAAAGTTTGACTTAAGTATTTATGATAGTATTACTCTGCATGTGAATGGTGATATAGAAATGGATTTACTTGAGGACTATAATAAGTCTAAGTATAATCATATTTATATTTCTAAACATATTGCTGAGAGATTAGTTAAGATTCTTAAGAAATATTATGGTGATATAAAATAACTGAAGAAAAATATGAACCAACTACACATGGATTAACAATAGAACAGTTAAAGAAAGAACTTCATGATCTTCTTGATATTGATTTCTATGATTATCAAATTAAAGCAATATTTCATTGGATTAATAAACTTAAGTGTGATCATGATGATTGTCCAGATTGTGATTATTGTGATGAGAGAAGAAGTGAGCCTAATTATGATTGGAGAGATTAAATGACAAAAGATAAAATGAATGATAAGTTTATAGTAACTACTGTATCTAGAGAAGATGTTAGAGCTGTATATTCTGAGGATCCTGTCTTGTCAAAGATAGCTGAGAAACTTACTGATGAGCACATGAAAGTAATTGCAAATAAACTAGGGGATTTCTGCTTATTGAATTGGACTGAAGATATTAAGACTATAATGGAGAACAGAATCTTAGATGAATTTGAGTGTGAATGGTGTGGAGAAATAAAGTGTGTTTGTGAGGAAAGAGCATGAAGATTGCAATAGTGGGTCCTGAAGAAAAGAAATGGACTAAGGATCAAGAGGTTAAGGCAAGAGGTTGGATTTCAGTTATATTAGCTAGTAAGGAATCTTCAGGGAAGTTACTAGATGAAGGAAAGACAGTAAAGGTTGAGTTAGAAGCTGGCAAAGATTATAGTGGTAACATACTTGTGAGTGGTCATTGTCATAAGGGTGGAGTTGATATTTGGGCTGAGGAAATGGCTAAGAGTATTGGGTGTTATGATTCAGAGTATATATTTCCAGCAGAAGTTCATGGATGGAATGATAAAAAAATATGTTCTAAATGTTATGATATTCAAGGTGCTAAAATAGATCAGTGGATAGCAGATGAGAAATGGTGTTATTGGCATGGTCAAAATTGTCAAGATAAAGGGAAAGAAATAACTTTGGATATGTTTGTTACTAAAATGGGTTATAGGTCAAGGAATATTAAGATAGCTGAAGCTTGTGATGTATTATATTGCATAGTACCAAAGGTAATGGTAGGATTTAATGTTGTGCCTTACAATAGGAAGTGTTATTGTACACATTGTGGAGAATGGGGACATCCTAATAATGGTGGGTGTTGGACAATGAAATATGCTAAGAAAATTGGTAAAGAAACACATCTAGTAGTGATAGATTAATGAGAAGTAGAAAAGAAATAATGAGTGACATAGAAGGATGTGTTGCTTGCGGTGGAGATGATGTTGGTCTACAGTTAATTAAACTTGAGATAGCTTTAGATATAAGAGAATTACTTGCTCATATGTTATATGGTAATCATAATGCTCTTTGGTTGTTAAAAAATAGGGAAGATATAACTAGAATAGTTTATGAGGAATTATTAAATGAGAGTAATATTTAAATGTAATATTTATTTAAGTTTCCATTAAGGTGAAGAATATGGTAGTAATGATTGTTCAATGTGATATATGCGGTAATTACATTAGAGGAGATAAAATATGTGCATATGTTATTACACCTGATGATAAGATATTCTGCAAATCATGTTTAACTCAACCAAGTACAGTTAAGCAAAGTAAATATGCTAAACAAACACTTGAGAATGTTATTAAATGGTTCTTCAGGTCACAGACAGGTGAAAAACAATGTAATGATGAAGAGGAAGAGGATTATGGAAGACTTAATTGATGTAGGATATTTGTGTGAGGATGAATATTATGAGTAAAGGTAAATTTGAACATTATTTAACTAAGATTTCTTTTGAAGATAGTAATTATGATGAGAATATTATACTCTTATCAGAGGCTAAGAAGATAGTTAAATTAGCTTTAGAAGAATTACTTTCATATAAAGCTCTTTATAATTATGAAGAGATACAAGTTCCTGATGCATGGCAACCTTGGTTAAAAGATTGGTTTGCACATGAAATTAAGATGGTAGAGATAGAGAATATTAATAATAAGATAATGAATGAGATAATGAAAAAAATAGCACAGTTTATTGAAAACTATGCGCATAATCCTACAACACTAAGAATTAACCCAGAAGATTATGCTCTTTTGCTTGATGAAATTGATGGTTTGAAAAAAATGGTTCCCTTAAGGAAAGAATATCCTGATATGTGCTTTGGGTTAAAAATTGTGATTGATAATGAACTATCAAAAGGAACAACTTTGATGTATTAAAATTGGGAAAGATAAAAAATGAATAAGAAATTTATATCAGTTATATTAGCATGGTTTGGTTATGGTATAACACTTCATGCTATAGCAGGAGAGTTATATGATAAAGGGGGATACCCAGAGATACTTGCTCCACAAGGTGAATGGATAGGTATGAGTATATTAGCTATAGCCTTGATATTAATTACATATTATATTTTAGAGAATAAATAATATGAGAAACTGTAAGATATGTGGAGAGAAAATGGTTTTTAGTAAACCATTTAAGAAAGTGAAACTTAGGGATTTTATTGTTTATTATTGCCCAGAGTTTATATGTAAGAATAAACATACAATTAAAGTTAGTTATAAAGGAGAGATTATAAAAGATGAGATGCATTGATTGTGATTCAAGTGTTTCCATTAAAGGATGTAAGAAGGGTGAAATAGTTACCTGTAGTGATTGTGGATTAGAGTATGAAATTGTTGTACGTAATGGAAGACTTGTTGCTATAGAGTTAGAGTTAGATGGTGAAGATTGGGGAGAATAGAGTGGTGAGTATTATGAAAGTAGTAGTTAAGGATCAATCAAGGATAGAGTTAATATCTGAATCCAGTCTTGATGTGATAGTCTTAAGTAACTTCTGGAGAGATAAGAAGATTAAGATTCTTAAAGGTGAAGTATATCATTATGGTAATATTAATAGTAAAGATGATGTTTTAAAATTACAAATTATATCTGAAAAGTACGTTAAGATTAATGATAAAAATGATACTGAAACTGGAAACTATTATAAGTCTGATAATCATATCTAGCTTAGAGAAAGTAATAAGGGGTGAATTGTATGGAAGGTGATGGAGCAACCGTTACTGGAGCAGGACTTGTTATTATTGGTGTACCATTGTTAGTTAAAGGTGTTGATCTTGTTAGTACTGATTTGACTACAGGAATAGCATCTATAGGCGTTGGAGCAGGATTAATGATAGCTGGATTTATAGCTATCAGGTTTGGCTTACTTAAAGCTTCAGTAGCTAAAGTTGCAAAAACATTCAAGTTATAATCTAGACTGAGAGTGTGCTGGAAGTAAATACAGTATGGTCTGCAAAACCATATATGAGAGTGAAAATCTCTCCACTCTCTCCAGATTATACTTTTTTTTTATTTTTTATTTTTTTATTTAAAAAAGTTATATTTAAGAAAGGGCTTGATAAGAAAGGGGTTAAGTAAATAATGTTTGGTGATTATTTAACATCAACAGTAGATTATCCAGATAAAGTTTGTACAACAATATTTACTAGAGGATGTAATTTACATTGTGGATACTGCTATAATTCTAGTTTATTTATACAGAATAATCCTAAAGATATACCTGTAATTAAAATGTTAGATATACTTGATAAAAGAAAGCTTTTAACTAATTATGTTTGTGTTACAGGTGGAGAGCCAACTATTCATAATGATTTACATTCTTTCTTAAGATATTTACATATTAATGGATTTAAAATTAAACTTGACACTAATGGTTCTAGACCACATGAACTAATGAAGTGTTTAAATTATGTGGATTATATTGCTTTGGACATTAAAACATGTGCAAATCTTTATTACACATTAAGTTATCCAACAGAATTTCCAATACAGAATCTTAGGGATTCAATTAAACTAGTTAAAGAAAGCGGTGTTGATTATGAATTGAGAACTGTTATGATGCCATTTTATGTTAATGAGAGAAATATACATGATATAATTAATTTAGTTGGTTGGATGGGTAATCCAATGTTGTATAGGTTATTACAATTTAATAATGAGAATTGTTATTTAAGTAGATGGTGTGGTAAAGTTAAACCATATACTTTAGATAGGATATTAAACTTTAAGAAAATAATAGAAAGTTATGGGATAAATAATGTTAAAGTGTCTATATAGTATACATGTTAAAAGAAAGTGTTATAAATATGAAAAACAATATAAAAGGTGGTTATTTATTTGGATAGAGAAAGCTTAGTTGTTATTTTAGAAGATATGTGTGATGATATGATAAAGGAAGGTAAAGGGGTTATAATTGTTGAAGGACCAATAATAAAGAATATTGGAGAAAATAATTATGAGTGTAATATAGAGTTCTTTGCTGATTTACCTTTAGAGGAAACAGAAGGCAAGCCTATTAAATTGATAGGTTTACATTATAAATTTGATCTTAATAAAATGAGTGATGATGATGTGTTTTCAGCAATAGCTATGTCTCTACTTGAGGCTAGAGAAACAACTGCTAGGTTATTTTTTCAAACTATGTTTAAGGGTATGGCTGAATCAGCAGGTAAAGCTTCAGATAAACAGAAGGAATATTTATCTTGACAAATATGAGGTTTAATGTTAAGGAAGCTAGGGATCATCTAATTATGTGTGGTTATGTATATACCTTAAGGAAATGGGGTAAGTATCCTAAGATATGTACTGCCATTTATGATAAAGGTAAGGATATAATTAGAATAGGTAGAATTGAAGTAACCAAGGTTTTAGATAATATTACTGATTATAGGCAACTTGAACCATATTATAATGGTAGTGGATTTAAGAGTCCTGCTCAATGGTTTAATAGAGCAATATCAGTTGGTAAAGTTGATAATTTTTATTTGTATAAAGTGGAAGGAAATGGTAAGAGGTAAATTAAAGAAGGAAATAGAGAAACTTAAGTATAAATATGATAGTGCAGGTGTAGATGAAGTTCCAATGTTTAATGCTATCTTCAAGATTATTGATGAGATGATTAATGAATTAGATAAGGAATGGAATGAACTTGTGTTTTTAGGAAGATATTGTGATTTTGAAAGATTGTTAGAGAAATGGGGTTTAATTAAGGAGTTGATAGTAAATGAATAAACAAAATAAATACAAGTGTAAAGGTGAAGATTGTGATTTTAATGATTTGCTTGAGAACTATCATGTGTTTAGTATACCATGTGGTGATCAACTTAACATTTATTTAGTGTGTCCCAAATGTGGAGAAGTGCATTTTTGTCATCATTTAATGCATCCAGTTAATTATTGTGTGAATGCCTGTTTATCACACTTATTAGCAGCAAGTACAAGTGAATATTCTACACAAGAGGAAGCAGATAAGTTTAAGGAAATAATGATAGTTGAACTTGGTTTACTTCCAATTAATGAAGTGGTAAAGAAGTTTAATGAATATCTTGATATTCCTGAGCCATATAAGGTAATTGAAAGCTCAAGAGTTGGTATTTAATATAGGTGAACTTAAGGATGATAACTGAATTAGGTTTAACTGAATTATATTGTAGATGGAAGCATTGGAGAAGTAAGAATTGGAGTTGTGATAAATGTCCAATGTGGGGATGGTGTTTATTTTGGATAATGTTCAAGAATGGAGAGGTAAATATTAATTGAGTTTACAGATGAGCAATTGTTTAATGAATACATAAAAGAAGAGAATAGAAAGTATCTGGAGAAGGAAGAAGAAAAAAGGCATAAAGTTAAAATGGAAGTCTACATTCAAGTGAAATTAAAGATACTTGATCTGTTCTGTGGGGCTGGTGGTTGGACTGTTCCATTCTTGGAATATGGGGACTACTGTGTTGGTGTAGATATTAAAGAGTGTTATAGTCCCTACCCAGCCCACTTTATAAAGCAAGATATAGCTACATTGGATGGTAGTAGATTCAAGGATTTTGATTTGGTTATAGGTAGTCCACCTTGTGTAGAGTTCAGTAATTTCCGTTATAAAGGTACACATGTGCATGGATTAATTCCTAATCCAGAGAAGGGTATGCCTTTGATAGAGGAGTTCTGGAGAATAGTAGATGAGGCTCAGCCAAGGTTTTATGCTATGGAGAATATTAAGGCGTTAACTAAATATTATGATAGGAAACCTCAATGGCACTTTATGATTAGTAAGGGTGGTAAACGGTGTTTATGGACTAATATTCCTATACCGTTAACTAACCAGTTTGTGTTCAGGCACAAGATAGGTGATATCTATGGTTGGGAGAAGCATAGGTGGAAACGGGCGTATATTCCGTATAATATTGCTAAGTTTATAGCAGATTGTGTTCATAAGGAGATAGATAAATGATAACGGATAAGATACAATTTGATAATATAACTTTAAATGATCATTATGCTCCATTTGGATGTAACCTTGAGCTTGAAGCAAATATGGATGAAACAGAATACTATAAAGTTACAAAGTTTTCTATAAACTGCTACTTTGGTGACATTATTAAGTATGATAAAAACAACAAGGTTATATGGGATATGGGAAAGAATACACTATTCCGTAAGCGTAAGAGATTTAGTGTATGTGATTTTACATCTATGTGTCTTGGCTGGGAGTCTGTTCTTAGCACTATTGTTATAGTAGAAGGGTTTATTCCAGCTATGAAATTAGATGATTGGCATATAAAAGAGAAAGGTAATTTACCGTTAATGTTTTGGAATGAGGAAATAGATAAAAAATGAATAAAAGTAAAATAAAAAGTAGAGCAGATAAAATAGATAAGAATATTGAAAAAATAGCTGATGATATAATAGAGTTGTTTTATGAGAGACATATTGATTTACTTATGCCTGATACTACTAGTACAATAGCCAGAGCAGAAGTAAAACAATTAATTATAGACAAGCTAGTTAAATTATGTTATGGGTGGTGGTAAATTAATGAAAGTGTATATTTTATTTAATACGGAAGATGGTGAGATTATAGATGTGTTTAGTAGTGAAGAGAAGGCTAAGATTTACTTGATGAATAATTACTCTAGTGATTATGTTGATGATTTTATTGATATTATAGTGAAGGAAGTTAAGTAATGAAGAAGATAGAAGCTATTAAAGAATTAATTAAACATTTAGATAAATATCCAACTTCAGAGAAAGAAGAAAAGAATCTAGAATATAGAAGTAAAATGATAGAGGGTAAGATAAATAAACTTAAGAAGTCTGATGTTCTTATTGAAAGATACTTTTATCAGGGATGGGGTGTAGATGAAGGTAAGTACTTTATGAAGGTTGAAGTTCCAAGGCAAACAAGACCACGTGATGTTTGGATAATTAGAGGTCCTTGGGATAATGGCACAGAAGAGATTAAAATTCCAATGAAGACTTTTCTAAGAAGTCCTAGTGAATATTATGGATTTCTTGGTGAACAAGAAGAAAGGGTAAGAGATTTAAGGAGAGATATTAATAAGATAATATCTTTAATTGATGAAAAGCATAAGCTTGATACTGAAAGATATGATATTCAAGGAAGAAAACATAAAGCTTGGTATGATAGGAAAGAAGAGTTAAAGTGTTATGTTGGAAAGAATATATTTAATATTATAGATGAGCTGGAGAGAGATATGGAACATGATCCATATGGTTTAGTAAAATATGTGTTGACAAATTTACTTGAGGAAATAAAATGATAGTTGATTATACTTGGGATGATATAAGAATATTACCATTACAATCATATGGTAAGCTTAAGGAAGGAGAGAGGTTTGATGAGACTAAAAGATGGGTCTTTATGGGTAGGGCAGATAAAGATTTTGAGCAGTATAAGTTACCTATATTTATAGGAGCTTGTTATCTTAGATCACAAGATGAAATTGATGATTTAACTTTAGAAGAAATAATAGTACATGAAACTGTACATCAGTTAATATTCTTAATTGCTGGTAGTGCAGCAAGTTGGAGTTTAGATAAAATGGTATTTAGAAGAGATTATATTGATGGGAATAGAATTCATATACAGAAAAATAAAGTGGTATTATAAATGAATGTAGAAGAAGTAAAGAATGATTTAAAGAAAGTAATTGAACTTAAGGGAGGATTCTTTAAATATGGAACTGATAAATATAAGGAAGCATATGAAGAACTATATTCTATATATGATAAATATGATGATGGTATATTAAGAGGAATAAGTTATGATGAGCCTTATGATGGTGCATCACCATTTGGTGATTTCTTAGTTGTAATAATAAGGACACTTGGTGGAAAGGTTGATATAGTTAATAATGAATATGTTATAAGGTGATATAATATGTCAAGTGATTATCCAGAAAAATACGCAACTAAATCTGAGGAAGATATGAAGAAAGAATCAGATTATTATTGGACATGTAGTTTCTGCGGTAAAATTAGGAATGAAGGTACATTATCTAGATGTAAAAATTGTGATGGTGTAAGGAAGACCGCTTAATGAACAAATTGGATTTTGAACAACTTAGAAAAATAGAGATGTTGTTACTTAATTTAGTTGCAGAGACAGAACATACCATGTTTTCAAATAACAAGTTTCCAAATGAAGAAATATTGAATTTAAATTCTACTGCATTTAACGCTTTATTAACTATAGAAAAGATGGTTAGTGATTACAATTTAAATGAAATGAGAGGTTAAGAATGTTATGAAAAACCAGAAAGTAATAGATAGTATATGTGAACAATGTGTTAAGAAGTGGGGTATAAATAAGCAAACTGATCAGGCTATTCAAGAAATGGCTGAACTTATTAAGGCTATACTGAAACTTAGACAAATGGAAGGATATTCTGATGTTGATAAGTATAATAGGTTTATGGAAATGCTTGAGGAAGTTGTTGATGTAGAGTTTATGATAAGACAATTAAAGTATATGTTACTTAATAGTTTGAAAATGGATTTTGAATATGAGCAAATATGGAATAATAAAATTAAGAAAATACAGGCTATGATAGATGCTTAGTAGTATTAGTATTAATGGTATTATTTTACAAATAGTTAAATTACGTGTTTTCTTTAATTTATCTAAAGAAAATGATGTAACAGAAGATATGATACAATATCATATTTTAACTGCACTAAATAGTATTAGACATGAAGGAGTTAGAAAGGATCTTATTCCTATATCAAATACAGAAGGGAAGTGGAAAGTGGAATATGATGAGTCTACAGGTTTATATAATATAATGTTAACTGTGGGGTGTTTTAATAGAGATGAGTATGAAACGGTTAGAGGATTATCTCAGGAATAAACGGAGAACAGTAGAGAATAATCCTTGTTTATTGGTTGGTAGTAGTTATACTAAACTATGTAGAAATTGTGATGGTTATAAAGAGAAATGTAAGAATAAGGTTTATGATACTATGATTGAGGGAGTACAATTATATTATGACTGATGTAAGAAAAACAGCAGAGTTACATTGGAATTACACTAAAGGTATTATAGAAAGAGTAATGAAACTTTGTGCTGTAGATGACAGTTTTCAAATTGAAGAGTTTATTGAAATGTGCCATTACATTTATGTAGAGGTTTTTATACATGGATATAAACATAGGGTAGGAGAATGTGATAGTAAATGATAATGTATTACCGTTGTCCATCATGTAAAGCAGTACATAAAATATTAATAACGCAACAGATGATAAATAATAAAGAGTTTACTTTGGTCTGTTGTAATACTGGTAATGATATTTTAACTAAAATAAAATTGGAAATGCAGGTTATTCCAGATATTTCTAAGGTTGATTTTGCTGTTGCTGAAGAGGAAAGTAAAGTAGCTGATCAGAAATGGCTTTATGAGGAAACAGCTGAAGTGCAGAAGAGAATTGCTAGTTTAAAGAAAAATGAAGAATATAATAATGAAGTGTAAATGTGGTTGGACTAGATTCTATAAGGCTGAGATAGATATAGGTCAAGCTAAACAAATAGTTGATTTCTGTGAGAGATGTGGGACAGTATATTTTGATGAAGAAGAGAAAGGGCACATATATGAATATCCTAAACGTGTACTATTAAGATTACCAGAAAATAACATATAATTAGTAATGTTTATAAGAGTAAATTAGTATATAATAAGGGAATATAAATTGAGTAAAAGAGCTAAACCAATTAAATTATTTGGTAAGTATTTAACCTTAAAATATGATAAAGACAATCCTCATATCTATACGCTTATTTTATATAGATATGAGCCAATTATACCAAATATTCTCAAGAGAGAATATAATGAAGCATTTAAGAATAAACAGGTTACCATTTTAATTAGTGAAGGGTTAGATACTAATGAAGTATATCCACACTTTGATGAGATACAAGAAACTATTAATAAAATTAAACTCAAAAAAGCAATTGAACGTGGAGAGCAGAAAACTTTATGATCAAGGTTATTTTTGTTTGTGAACTTCAAGATACTGAAACTTTAATTAAGTTATTGAAAGAACTTAAGAAGATTCCAAAGAAAGTTCCAGTATATTCAACTTCAATAGAATCACAGGGGGAGTTAAAGGTTTATGGTAAAAAGGTGAAAGGTTACGTAATAAAAGATATTAAAGGTAATGAGTTGAATAAAATATGAATAAAATAGGAAATGAATTAAATATCTATCTTACTCAGGGTACTGAGAAGGATGGCATTGGGGTTGGGTTAACAATAGATAAACCCATAACTGTTAAAGATCTTAAGAGAAAGCTTATGGAAACTTTAACATTAATAGAAGAAACTTTAGATGAGAATGATATAGATTGGAACACAAAGTTCAATGTGTCATTTATGGTGGATGTTCAATAAATGGCAATAAAATATTCATGTGATAGATACGGTGTAGAATGGGAAGAATTAGATTGGTGATTAATATGGGATTATATGAAAAACTTAAAGCATTAGAGCCATTCAGTTTATCTTGTCACCATGATGCTGATGGAATATATAGTGCAACATTACTCAGAAGAATATTTAATATTAAGAAAGATGAAGAAGGAGAAGATATAATTGAGATTCCAGAATTTGGCACATATACTACAGATGTTGCTGTAGATTTAGGGTTCCCAGAAGACACTAGTTGGTCAGGAATTTGTATAGACCACCATCCAGACCATCCAGAAGATAGGAAATACAAGCTTTATTGGGATTATTGTCCAACGGGTTTGATCTTATATAACCACTTGAAGGAACATATCAAACCAGAAGATTATTGGTTGGTAGTTGGTTCCCTAGCTGGTGATGGTCAACCAGATTTAACTCCAGACGCAATATGGGATTCTTGTCCTGAATTACTTGGGGGAAGAGGCATCCTATATAAATCCCAATGGAAACTGGGAATAAGCAGTACTCCATTGTACAGGTTCTTATCTTCTGGTGTCAATTCTTTATGTAGACAAGGATTTCCAGAAACAGCATTAGAAGTTCTAGAGCATACAACTAATCCAGTTGATTTACTTGAGAATGATATTGTTGTTGATGCTGTAGATGAAATGAGAAAGGAAGAAGATGCTATTTATAAAACTAAACCAGTTGTTGAGTCACTAGGAAACTTTGCATTAATACGCATTAAACCAAGTAAACCACAGATTAACTTACATGGTTTAATAGCAAGTAGGTTAATGGGTAATGATAATAAGATAACTTATATTGTGTTAAATACTGAAAGCGGTAAAGGAAGTATACGTGGTGATTTAGCTAAGTATATGAGTAACAAACTGTTAGCTAAAGGATTTAAGGCTGGTGGACATAGTGCATATTGTGGCGTTAAAGTTGCTGAAAATGAAGTGGAGAAGTTAGTTGATACTATAAGAAAGATAGCTATAGGATTAATAAAATGAATAGTGTAGATAAGGAATTAATTCAATCTTTGAAGAAAGCAATAGTTGATATAGAGAATGGTACATTTCAGGGTGTAATATGGAGTTCAGATATTAAAAATGGTGTAATATATGGTAAAGCTGTTAGTGGAGATATGAATGATAGAATAAATGTTCTTGATTTATTGTTTCAATCTATCTATGAAGAATCAAATATGGAAAGTAGAACATGGGGTATGATGGAGATATATAAGAGATTCAAGTATTATTTTGGTAATCTTGAAAGTATGTTAGATAACTTTAGTGGTATTAAAGTGTATGGAGAGAAGAAAAGTGAAACCCAAGTATGAAGAGAAAGTATTTATTGAGTGTATAGAAAGTGGTGGAAGTTTACTTGATCCACCATGTGATTGGCATAAAGATGGTTGGTGTGGAACACAACCTCCACATGAGTGCATTTATAAACTTAAATTAATGAAGGTGAAGAGAAGTTGAGAAAGTTTGTAGTTACAAAAACTGGAGATCTAACATGGAGAGTCTTAGAAGATGAAGAGGCTAATGAGGAATTTGTTAGATATGATATCTTTGAGGATAGATTCAAGTGTACATGTAAGTTTAATGTAGCTACAAACATATCATGTAAAGATATTAGGTTTGTTAAAATATTTGAGAATAACGGACAAAGGGAATTTGAATTATAATGATGGATGTAAAAGGTAAGATAAAAAATGTAGTAAGCAAATCAGAAAGTAAAGCTTGGGCTTACTTTAAGCAAGTACTTAATGATGATGAAAAATTTGTAATGTTTAAAGAAAAGAAAAAACGTATAGGAATTAATGGTAATAATGGCGGAATATATTTTTTGTATCCTAATGGGCAAATTGTTAGACTTGATGATGATAGACCAATGATGGGTAATATTTACTTTAATAATACAATACATAAAGTTGATTTTCTTACTACAGTATTAATGTGGATTAAACATAATGAGAAAGAACTTAAACGTGTATGGGGTTGTGGTAGTTTAAGTATGTTATATAATGGTCATAGGAGAATGAGAGAACCAACTGCACATCTTAACCGCAGACCAATGCATGAGGAGACTCCAATTACACTTAATTATTGGAATAATTGGCATCCATATTCAGGATTATGGATGGATGCTGAGAATAATACACTTACTATTGGTAGCTTTACAGCTATGATGATGGGCAGTTAATTATGTTAATTAAAAGGAGTGATTAAAATGGTAAAAATAAGAATGATGGATAGAACTGGTGACAAAGTAACCAATGTGCCTTTAAATGAAGCACTTGAAACTATTGAAGAGAACTTAGATCAAGGAAACTTAGTGTATAATGAAGATGAGAAGAAACTAGTTACTAAAGCAACTATGGGACAAATAACTGAAGAAAGTAATGTTGGTATAACACCAGCAATTAGGGGTGGTTAAATATAACTATGAGTGAAACCAAAGATGATCTTGATTCTATGGAAGTTAGTATTCCTGAAGAGTCTAAACCACTTATGAATATCAAGGGTATAGGTCCAAAGACTGTGCAAAAGTTAATTGATATAGGGGTAAATACACCAGCTCACTTAGTTGCTATGCCATTTCAAGATTTAGCTGCTTTACTTCAAATAAATAAGAAAGCTGCTAGGGAAATATGTAATGATGCAATAGATAAGTTTCTTCCAGATACAGTACATGCTAAGTCTTTGGATGATATTATTATTCATCAGAAAGATATTGTTAAGCGTATACCAACTGGAGTAACAAGGTTTGATCAAGCTATGGATGGCGGTTTACCAACAGAGGCTATAACAATATTTAAAGGTGAATATGAAAGTGGTAAATCACAGTTTTGTTATCAACTTGCTGTAAATTGTTTAAAGTATCATAAGAGGCATGTTGTTTGGATAGAAACTGAGTCAGGCACATTTGTTGGTACTAGATTGTTGGAAGTAGCTAAAGCTACAGGTGTTAAAGTTAATGGTTCAAGTGATATGACAATAGTTACTTCTGATGAAGCTAGTAGACCACAATTATTGTATAATGCTTATGAGATGGTTTCTAGAATAGTTAAGAACAAAAATGTTGATGTTGGATTACTTATTATTGATTCATTTAGTGCACCATTTAAAGCTGAGTATGGTCCAAGAGAAAGACTACCAGCTAGGTCACAAGATGAAACTAAACATTTAGGATGGTTAAATGAATTTGCTAAGAATAATAATTGTGCTATAGTATTAACTGCTCAAATTATGGGATTACCAGATACTAGCTTATCATTAGCTGAGAAGGCTAAGTCTGGGCATAATAAGAAGATGCAAGGTGGAACTACAGTACAACATGGTGGAACATATCTAATTAGTTTAGAGCAAAAATCTAAGATTCAATATGAAGGGATAATCTTTGGTTCACCAAATGTTCCTAGAACAGCATTTAGATTTAAATTAACTAAGCAAGGAGTTAGAGATATTTAACGTGAGAACAAAACATAAAGGAAGTAAATATGAGGGTAAAGTAACTGAACTTTTAGCCCTTGATGCGGAACTATGGAGTCAATTCAAAGAACTTAGACAACCGTATGGTACTGTTAATGAGTTATTTGAAGACTGCATAAGAATATTGCTTGGATTTCAACCTAAGCACCAAGCATTACTTGAGAGGTTTAAAGTAGTGGTTCCATCTTTAGCCTCTGAATAAAATTAACAAAATAAGGAGAGTGAAATATGACACAAGAAAATTTAGTAAATCAACCAAAAAACAAATCAGTTTTTGGTATTAGTGCAAAAGTAGATGATAAAGCAGAGAAGTATGCTAAGAAATTCAATGTATCCAAAGAGTATGTTATGTCATTGTATATGAGTAATATGAATCAGCTACAAGATGAAAAGAAGGCGTTGCTTTCAACATATGGTGATCTTCTATATGAGTCAGGAAGAGATGTATATTATACTTATATCTTGAATGATGAAGGTCCAATTGATATGTTTGAGTTAATGAGACAAAGTGTTACAAGAGTTCTAGAACATGGTAATGAAGAAGAAATAGACAAGGTGTATGCTGATGAGAAAGCATGGGAAGATGGTACTGTTTTAGATTATAGGAAAACAGTATTTGGTAGACCAAATGAAAATAAAGGTCAACCTTTGACTGGTTCAAGTTGGCAAAGGACTATTTGGTGTATAGTTGCTGATAATGAAAGCTTTGAAGGTGCTAAACTAGTTGAAATAACTAGTAGTGGTGATACAGCTAAGAATCTAGATATAGTGCCAGGATTTGCTTATTATAAGGCTTTTATTAATCCTAGTAAGAAAAATCCTAATAGGTTTAGCTTTGGTAAAACAAGTGCATTTAAACCTTGGATACCCAAAGTTTCTAACGCTGAAATTGCAAATAGAATTCCAGTAATTGATATTGGTCCTGACTTAGAAGAAGAATACAAGAAGTACTTTGCTGGAAAGAAATATCCTAGACATGTAACGGCTATACGTGGTTATGTTACTTGGATGAGTCTAGATGTTGTGCGTGGTACAAGACAGTTAATTATAACTGACGGGGATACTGAAGAATCAATTAAATGTAACTTACCTGAGTCCATTCCAGTAACATACCAGAAAGTAGATGAAATAATTGCTTTCACAAGGTTATTTGCTAGAAGGAACGGTAAGATAGGCGCAGAGATAAGAGCATATATGGTGGTCTAAACTTGCAATCACAAGAAGATTCACCACCCATTATTTCTTTTGATGTTTCATCTGAAGTTAAGAATTTAGGTGAAAGGGTAGAGTTTGGATTTATTAACCCTAAACTGTTACATAAAGCTGATACTAATTGTAGAAAAGTAGATATTTCAGATAATGAAAAAGTAATTATGGATGCAACTACAAGTAATTATGGTATTATTGATCCAGTTGTTATAAATATGGATAATGGTGTTGTTAAGGGACAACTTAGGTGGAGTTCAGCTTTAAGAGTTAATCTTGATAGAATTCCATTTATAAGAATGAAATTTAAAGATGTGTTCTCAGAACGTTCAGCTAGTGCATTAGATGATACTACAAAGCATCCTTGGAGTAAGGAAGATTGGAGATATTATATTGGAGTAAATTTGAATGAAGGTAAAACATATGAGCAAATTGCTAATGCAGTTTGTTTAAGTGTAGATCATATAAGAGCAAAGATGAGAGGAGCATATATTCATCCTAGTATGTATGGTAATGATGAAGCAATAAAAAAATATGAAGAGCTTCAACCTGATAAGCAAAATGCAGTAAAAGGTATTCTTGATACTAAGCAATATGAAGATGCATCACCTGAAAAGGTTACTAAGTTAGTGGACTATGCTATTGTTGCTCCAGTAAGAGATGTTCAAGATTTAAGGAAAACTTCTAAGAAGTATAGTGATATTGATGTGGATTCTAGGTTAAAGAAAGTTAAGAAGAAAACATCTATATTACGTATTAAAGTTGATAAGGAACTGATGGATAAATTTACTGCTTATTGCAATAGGAGACATAGGGATCCAATTAATGTTGTTGAGGAACTTATAAGAGCATATATAGGTAAGAGTAATATTTATCAGATTGTTGAGATATAGATGAGATATGTCATGTATTGTATCTTCAAGCTATGTCATTGTAGATGATAAACCTGAAATTATTTTATGTTTAAGAGATAAGGATTATAAAAGAAGCAAATTAAATATTCCTTATAACCCATATTTTTATGTTAGAGAATCAGAATATAATAGATTTTTAAGTCTTATTCCAATAGATATTTCAGATGAGTTAAGAGAAACTCAGACTGGATTTTATGGTGTAGATGGATGTAAATTAATTAGAATATTTACATCTTTACCTAGTGTTATAGGTGAAATTAATAGTCATATTAGAGATTACAATAATAGGATTATAAAGAGTAGAGAAACTGAGGATCCTATTGAGGAACCATTATTTGACTTATATGAATCTAATATTCTGTTTCATTACAGATATTTAATTGATAATAAATTAGTCACAGGTATTGATCCTGAGACTATGTTCCCAGTAAAAGTGAAATCTTATCATAAGAGAATATTTATTGATATAGAAACTTTAATGAAAGAAAGTAAACCTAGTGCATCCAGAGATAAGATTATTGTTATAGGAATTTATGATTATCATACTAAAAAATATCATTTATTGTATATTGGTAATAGATTTAAGGTTTCTAATGATGTTATTAAATCAGATGTTAAAACAGTTGTTATGCACCCATGTAGAGATGAATTTGATTTAATAAGTAAGTTTGCATCATTATGGGCTAATATAAGCCCAGATATTGTATGTAGCTTCAGCAAGTTTGATATGAATTTTATTGTTAGAAGATTACAATATTTACATATTAATCCAGATTTCTTATCTCCAATATTTCAAGTTAGAGCAACTAGAGATATTAGTATTAAATGTTTACATATTGTTGATTATGAGCAATTATATAGAACTGTTTATGGTGAACCAGTTTGGAATACTTTAGAGTATGTTGCAACTAAGGAGTTGGGTTATGGCAAGTTAGATTTAGATGAAGATATACCTACTTTATGGAGTAAAGATTACAGGAAAGTTGTTGAGTATAATCTTAGAGATGTTGAATTACTTAGGGATTTGGAAGATGAACTTAGTTTAATAGATAATTATGTATTGTTTATATGGAGTCAAACTGGACTAGATCTTGAAGATTGTTTTATGACTAATAGAATAGGAGATATGTGTCATTTCCGTTATTTAGCTGGAAAATACATATTTAGAACAGATTCACCTGTTGAATATTCTAAATATGAAGGGGCACTTAATGATGCTTTCAGGAAGGGTTTAAGTTATAGAGTTGGAGTATTTGATTGGAATGAGCTATATCCGTCTATAATGGAAATATTTCATATATCTATGGATACACTTGATCCATATGGTGATATTATAATTAAAGGAAATATTTCAGCAACATGCAAAGAAGTAAGATTTAGTTCATATAGTCCTGGATGGACAAATCAAATTATGATTCCGTTTAGACGTAAAAGACAAAGGGAAAAAGCTAAAGCTAAAGAGGCTACAATTAATAAGATAAGAAGAGCATTAAAGGTTTTATCTCAAGCTCTTAAAGTTATTAATAATGCCCAGTATGGATTGTATGGTCAATGTACTGATAAATTTAAATCAAGATTTTATGATCACCGTATAGCTGGAGCAATTACTTTTATAGGTAGAGAAGTATCTGAGAAAGCAAAGGAAATAATTGAAAGTTTAGGATATGAACTAATATATAGAGATAGTGACTCATTCTTTATACCACTTAAACGTGCTGATGAAGAAGAAATAAAGTTTCTGCGTACAACAATACAAAGTGAAGTTAATGCTTTCCTAAAGAGTAAGTATAAGATAACTAAGGAATTAAGACTTGACTTTGAATATATTGCAACAAGAATATTTGTTCTTACTAAGAAGAAATATCAGGGTATTAAGGAGAATGGTGAGTTTGTAGTTAAAGGAATTAATATTATACAGAAGAACACTTCTAAATATACAGTATTAATAGGAAGTAGAGTTGGAGAAATGAGACTTAAAGGTATATCTGTTACTGAGACAAAGGAATATATTGATAAAGTGTACAATAATGTTAGACATGGTAGGATTCCATTAGATATGATTGCTCCACTTGGTAGATGTAACCAGAAGACATACAAGAAGATTAATAGAAATCTTAAAGCTATGACTTATTCTGCAAGTATTGGTATTGAGATTCCTTTAGGTTCAAGGTTTAAATGGTTATATGTTCATCCTAAAGGAGCAACGGTTGATGTCCCATTACTTAATGATAAGAAAAAGATTATTTATCAAACTGTTGATGCTGATGTAATAGCTTTTATGGATATTGAGCAGATTCCTAGAGATATAGTTATAGATTACAAGAAAATGGCTGATACTATAATAAAGAAACCTTTAAAGCGTTATATAGAAGAGGAAAAACATATAAGGCAACAACCATTAAGTAAGTATTGGTGAACATAATTATGCCCAACACAAACGGAACTTTAAGGGAAAGAGTTGCTAAGAATGAGGTTAAAATACAAGCTATTGAAGTTTGGCTTAAGAATTCTCTAGATACGTTTAATGATAGATTAGCTGAAGTCATTAAACATTCTAATGAGGATATTACGTCTTTATCTGTTCAACATAAAGAAGATATGCAAACTTTATGTGGTCTTGTTAGTAAACAGCAAAATCAAATAGATAATATTATACAGAGATGTAGTAAGCATGATATTCAAAGTGCTGAAGTTAAGCTTGTTAATAAAGTATTGTATTTTATTGGTGGTGCTTTAGGTATAGCATTAATATCATTAATATTTGAATGGCTTAGTAAGGTGTTGCTATGAGTGATTTTATTAAGCAATGTATAGAATATCTTAAAGATAAAGAAAATGTTATTGGATTTAGTGAGAAACTTAGACCTAAAATTGTTAATGGTAAAGAAGTTGAAGACATTAAGGTTATTAGAGTTTATGTGTCTAAGAAAGTAGAGGAAGCTAAACTTAAAGCTAAAGATATTGTTCCTAAAGTAATGTGTAATAGTGAAACAGATGTTATTGAAATAGGTGAAGTTAAAGCATTTGTAGATAGAACAAGTAAAATTAGACCTGTTGAGCTTGATGTTAGTGTTGGTAATATTGTTATTACTGCTGGATCATTGGGTATGAAATATGTTACTAAGGAAGGTAATAGTTTAGGTTTACCAGCTGGTAAAGTGTTACTTGGAAGTAATGCTCATGTTTTAACTGATAATGATCCATCTAAGGAGATTGATGGTATTAAAGAGAAACGTATAGCTCAGCCAGGCGTTGTGCATGATGCTATGTGGTTTAATAATTTAGTTGGTGATTATGTTTGGCATCAGGTTATTTATCCTAAAGAGTATATTTCAGAGTGTGAAGTTAGTAAGGCAATATCTAAGTTTCTTAATAAAGTATCTAAGTTTCTGCATAGGAGAACAACCTTTAAGGCTATTGTTGAAGATAGATCAAACTATGTTGATTTTGCTTTGTATGAACCAACTGTAGAGCATTTAAGTAAGGTTGTTGGAGACTTTATTAAACCAGAAGATAAATTTGTTGGTCATTTATTTGCTGGATCAGAAATAGTTGGTGTAGTGTTTGGATTAGATAAGATATTGCCTTACGGTATAGAACCATTAGTTAATTATAGTACTGAAAGACTTAAGATTGGTGATATAGTTAAGGGAGCAAGTTTCTGGGGAGATTATGAAACAGAAGTAGTTGATGATAGTGCAGTTATAACTGTTAATTACGGTAATTTTCTAGCTACATTTGAAGATATTATATTACTTAAGAACAGTAATGTTATACGTGGTGGTTGGAGTGGAAGTAGTTGGTTCTTGAAGGGTATTTAAATATATGTGATGTTATATAGATAGTAATGGTGAATAGTTATGACCGTTAGAGATTGGTTTGATAGAAACTTTGGTGCTACAGAGAAGAAATCCATTAATGAAAAGGTAATGGAATTATCTACTTCAAGTCCTTCTACATCTATTGTTCAAGAATCTATGAGTATTAAGGAAAGAATAGCTTTATTCTTTCAGTTATATAATAATGATGATTTTACATTTCAATTAGTTAATTTCTTAGCTTCAAGAATAACTCATACTTTTATGTTTGAAGGTGATCCTAGTGTTGTTAAGAAACTTGATAAATGGGCTAAAGATGTTAATTTAGGTAATAAACTTGAGGATATGGCTGTTGATGCTATAGTTGCTGGAACAGCTTGGATAGAAGCAGTACCAAATAAGGCACTTAAAAATATTCTTAGAATTATTATTATTAATCCTGAAACTATGGATTTTATTAGAGATCAAAATAATTATACTGCTTATGATGAGGAAGGTAAGGTTGTTGGTTATGAACAGCAAGCTGGTGGTTATGTTAGGTACTGGAAGAAAGATGTTATAGAACAGGGTGGATTACCAATATATAATTCTACTAATGGTGAAGACCTTAGAGATAGAGTTAAATACCTTAAGATATGCGGTAGAGGAGACTCTGAGCTTGGGTTAAGCTTACTTGGACCTGGCTATAGAAGTGCAATTATTAGAGCTAACATTGCTGATATGACAGGTGAAGCTGCCTTTAGGGGTGGTGGTATAGTTGCTAAACATCCAGGTGATATGTCTCCAGAAACTAAGAAGAAACTTAGGAATGATCTTAAGAATATTACTACACGTAACATTATGATTATTAAAGAGAACATTACTATTGACAATTTACCTATTCCAGATGTTAGTCAAGCTAGTTCTTTAATGTATCAACTTGCTGATTTTCAAGCAAGTGGTATGGGTATTCCTATGGATTTACTTATTGCTGGTGGTAGAGGATATCAACGTGATCTAGTGTCCAAGATTGCTAATATGGAAACAAGAATAAGTAGTTATCAACAGAGACTTGCTGAAAGTGTTAATGATAATATTATTTATCCGTTACTTGCAATGTGGGGCAATCCAGCTAGTGCAAAACTTAAGTTTGTTTCAGCTAGTCCAGGTGCTCAGCTTAATAGGGCAAGAGTTATAGCTACTTTAGCTAGAAGAAACTTAATGACTTATGATCCTGAGCTTGAAGTTGCGTTACGTAGAGAATTAGATTTGCCTCATAAGTTACTTGATGAAGTGTATAAAGAATGGGAAAAGAATGGTCCACCTATGGTTAAACCAGAGGTTGGTAGAGAGACCAATATTATTGATAGTAAAGATGAGCAAGATATTGAATCCCAAGAAGATAAAGATAGAGATAAAGATGATGAAGAAGAAGAAAAAGATGAAGATTAAATGTCATTTTCCTAGTTATAAGTGTAGTGAGAGAATGATTAATGGTGATTGTTGGGATAAATTTGTTGAATCATGTTATGATGATGAATAATTATGTACAGTAAAGAAGAGATAAAGGATAAGATATTTCTAGGTCATGTTTTAGAGGAGTTAAAGAAGTATCCTGATAACTGTTTAGATATGGCTGTAACTAGTCCACCATATTTTAGTTGTAGATATTATGGTAAGGAAATTAATACAGTATGGGATTCTAATGATCCAGATTGTGAACATGAATGGAAGTATTATGTTAAGTCTAATGGAATTAGACAACCACTTGGAATACTTAAAGGTAAAAGGGAGAATGTTGAGTTCACTAAAGGTCATAAGACTGGTTACTGTATGAAGTGTGGTGCTTGGTATGGACAGCTTGGACAAGAGCCAACTCCAACACTTTATATTAAGCATTTAGCTGATATATTTGATGAACTTAAGAGAGCACTTAAGTCAACAGGATTATTTTTCCTTAATATAGATGATGTTTATGCTGGTAGTCATAGTGGATATGGTAATAAGATTCCTAATCCTAAGAGCCTTCAGGATATAAGTAGAGGATATAGTGCTAGTAGTGTTATGAAGCCCCCTGCTGCTACATGTGTTGGTTCAGAAGATTGGATTAAACATAAGACTTTAATGCTTATTCCATACAGGTTAGCTATTGAGATGCAGAACCGTGGATGGATACTTAGAGCAAGTATAATATGGAGAAAACGTACTCATTTACCTATGTATTCACTTGATAACTTTGATTGTAAAGCCTATGAGAACATATTTATGTTTAGTAAAGAATCATATTATTTCTTTAATAAGGATGATGCTAGAAGACCATATTCTGATAATACATATAAGAGACAAAAGTATAAAGTTACACAATTTGGTACTGATGGTATTATTAAATGTACAAGTGCAGATAAAGATTCAGCTTCTAAGCCAGCTTTTATACATCCTAATCCCAAGGGGGCACCTAAGACTAATATATGGTCTATTAAGGTAGCTAATACTAAACTCAAGCATTTTGCTGCATTTGCTGAGGAACTTGTTCAAGAATGTATTTTACCTGGTTGTGCTAAAGAAGTGTGTTCTGAGTGTGGTAAACCTAAGATGGTTAAGTATAAGATGATTACTAGAGACTTTGATGAGCTTATGATTGGTGAGAAGGAAAAATATAATAAAATACTAAAGATGCCACTTGATAGTGAGGAACTTAGAGATAAAATATTAGGTAAGTTATTACGTAAGAAAATATCACTTGGGTTTATTCCAACATGTAAATGTAAGGTTGGATTTGATAATGGTATAGTGTTTGATCCATTTATGGGTTCAGGTACTACGGCTGTTACAGCTAGGAAGCTTGGATATCATTATAGTGGTATTGAGATGCAACCTAAATATCATAAGATGATTATGAAGAGATTAAAGGAGATGCTATGATGTTTTGTTCAACTTGTAAAGATTGTATAGATAAAGCAATTGAAAGGGTTGGTGGTAAAAATGTAGCTTTTATACATAATAATAAGGGTATATCAAAGTATACTTGTATTTTTTGTGGTGAAAAAGCTAAGTATGTAATTAGCTATTTTGAAGAATTTGACCATTAGGAGGTGAATGAAAGTATGGAATTAATTATTAAAGTTAAAAGAACAGAGTTATTGAAGAGGATAAAGGAGAACAAATTCAGATTTGTTAAAACATATAAAGAATTACTTGTAGTGTTCAAAGCGGCAAGTGAAACATATAAACTTAATTATGAAAAATATGTTAAGAATACTTTAGGTGGAAAGAAGTCAAAACAACCTAAAGTGCCAATTAGACCATTAGATCATACTAAGGAATATGATGATTATATTGCAATGTTTGAGGCTGATCAGGAAGATATTGTTAATTTAGATGAGAATAAATTTAGGTTTCTATGGTTAGATTTATGGGACTGGAGATACAATTTTGGGAGAACAGTAAATCAATATTATGGTATTGCTTCTGGTACGTGTGGATTAGAAGCATCACGTCAAGTGTTATCTGATAGTGTTCAATACTATAGGGTAGATGATTAAGGTGATTAAGTTGATATGGAATAAAATAGATATAATAGTACATAAATATGAGTATATGGCTATTATAATGCAAGATAGTTGGATAGATAATCTTTATCATAAACTAGAGGAAATAATACTATGATTAATGCATTATTTAGTTTAGAAGTAGTTTCAATAATGTATGTGTGTATAGGTATATTCTGTGCAATAGTAGCTGTTGATGAAACAGATAAGTTTTATTGTTATTTATATCTTATAGTTTCAGCGGTATGTTTAGGTATAGGAATATTCTTTGCATTGTTATTTATTGCTAACTTGCTTACTCCAGCATCAATTGATTTAAGGTGGATATAATGAGTTTGCATTCAATAGATAGACTTGATGTAAAGATGTCTAATTATGATATGGATAGACTAATGGTTTTCTGTTTACTTGATAGAGCACAACAATATGAAAAAGTGTGTAAAACATTTGATTATTTGGATAATATGAATTTAACAACTAGACAAGGATTAAAATCTGTTCCATTAAATGAGTTACAATATCATTTAAGGAGAATAGGTTATAGGTTTCCTAATCAAACGGCAATTTATCTTAAAGAGTTTAGTTGTAATGATATTAATCTTAAAGTGTGTACAAGAGAAGAGTTAGTTAAGAAGGTTAAGGGAATAGGATATAAATTAGCTTCTATGTTTTTACGTAATACTAGAGGAAAAGATTATGCTGTATTGGATGTTCATATTAAAAGGTGGTTAAAGAATAAAGGATATAAATTTAGGAATTATATTGAAGCAGAAGGAATCTTTAGGAAATTAGCTAAAGATATGAATATGAGTATATATGATTTAGATATGAAAATATGGCAAGAGAATAGGAGAGGTAAGTAATGTGTTGTCCTTATTTGGAAATGGGGCAAGACTGTGAGAAGTGTAGTCTTTATGGTTTTTGTCCTGAAACTAGAAGTGATAAAGAAAATATTAAATAGAGGTGTATAAAATATGGAATTTAAGGAAGTTCAAAAATTAACATATGAGGAATGGCAACATATAATAGAGGGGATATTATCTAGTATACCTAAGCAAAAGTTTAGACTTGAGCAATTAAGAGATAGAGGGGGCGTTCTCTATAAGCCATGCTGAAATTTGTCCAATATGTAACGGTAAGGGAACAATACCTAATCCTGATGGTACAACTATAGCCAAAATTATTTGTAATGGTTGTAACGGTAAAGGATGGATAACAGTAGATGATTATTTTCCTCAAAGATGGTTTAGTCCAACATATTGGAATCCAGATGAATATAGATATGAGTATACTTGGAAGACTTAAATATTGTTATTTTATCAACAATATTTATATTATACATGATTATTATAATCAATAATGAAACCAGTATATAAGGTGAACAATGAGTTTTGGTTAGTTGGATAACAAGAACACTTGGTGTTAAAAGTTCCAGATCCAAGCTTAGGAAGGAAGAGTTTGGATTAATTATTGTGGATTTGAGAGATGTAGTAGATGGTCCTAATGATCCTATGGATATTATTAAGACATTTAATAAAGTTCTTACTGTAGCTGCTGTTGGTAGAAAAAGCAATGTTAAAGTTGTACTTCAATGTGAAGCAGGAATATCTAGGTCATGTGCATTTGTAGCTGCTATATTTGTTCATGCTAATGATATGGAATGGGATGATGCTATAGATTTTGTTAAGAAGAAAGTACCTGAATGTCAGATGAACTTGGAGCTTATTGATTCTATTAAAGAGGCTTTAGAGAGAGTATGAATAAATATGAACCAGTAGTTGCATCTGCACTTGCAGCAATACCAAAGGCTATTGTTATTAATGGTAGTAGACATGGTGTAGCTGTACTTATGAAAGATGGTACTATAGTGCAAGGATTTAATATTGAAAGTAGAGGATTTGATAACATTCATGGTGAGGTTGTAGCTATAATAATAGCATTGAACTTAGGTTATAGAAAGAATGATTTTGAAGGTATGGTTATAACTTGTGAAGGTAGAAGTGTGGTGCCTGGCTGTGCTACTTGTAGACAGTTTATGTGGGAACACACTAATCCAGATATGATAATTGTAGCATTTGATACAACTACAGCTAATGCTGAAATATATAAGCTTAGGGATTTATATCCGTTGCCTTATCCATCAGAGAAGAAACCTGTACCTAAACCAGAAGTAGTGGCTAAGAAAGTTGACAAAATAGTTAAAAGTAAGGACGTCAAAATAGAAGATAAGGAAAGTGTTAAAGATGGTAAGAAAAAGGCTTGAGTTAAGTAAGGAATTTTTAGATAATTTATATACTAATGAAAGGATGTCTATTAGGGAAATAGCTAAGAAAGTTGGGGGTTCTAAGGGACAAATAGAATATTTGCTTGAGTTATATGGTATTCCTAAACGGTCATTTAGTGAATCACATAAAGTTAAGCATAATAGAAGAGTAGAGAAAGAACAAAGGGAAGAAGTTGAGGCTCTTAAGAAGAGAATTAAAGGATTTAAGATTAATACTACTTTTAGCCCAGCTGTTAAGAGAAATATGTTGATTCCTGTTCCAATTGATAATAAATGTAGAGATGCATCTGTTACACTTGTTATGTCTGATGCTCATGTTGGTGATGTGGGACATTTACCTAAATGTTTTTGGTCTTCATTCACTAACGCTATGGAAGTAATAAAGAATATTAATAGTTTCTATAAGATTAAGAAACTTAATTTACTTATTAATGGTGATGTTGTTTCTGGTGTTAATATTTATAGGTATCAAGAATTAAGTAATCTTGTACAGCGTGGTAATTGGCAAGTTGCACTTGCTGAAATAATTATTAGGGATATGCTTAAAGAATTAGAGAAGTATAAGAAAATTGATGATATTGTTTTTGTACGTGGAACACATGAGAAGTTTGGTAATAACTTTATTTTATACTTGAAGAGAATAATGTCTGGTAACACTATATATTTATCTCATGGTGGAGTTTATGATTTAGGTCTTAAACCATATAAGCATCATACATTGTTTATGCATGGTTATGGATTCAATAATTCTAGTCCAGTATCTAGTAGAATGATTAATGATGTTATGAAGATTGTTAATAACTATAAGAATATGGGTATGAATGTTAATAGAGTATGTAGTGCTCATAGTCATTGGCTTAGTAGTGGATTAATAATTAATGATATTTACTGGGATACTACAGGTGGATTCCAGAAATGGGCTTATACTATTAATCAGAGACCATGTGGTATGATTGTTTACTTGTGTGCTGGTGATGAATGTCTAAGTATTCCAGTTAGACCAAATAGTGATGTTGAACTAGAAGAAAAGTTTGATCCTGGTTTAAAGTACAGAAACTTGGTGTATTATGGTAATTATTTATTGAAGCATTTAAAGGAAGTTGAGGGGATAGAACAAAATGAGTATAGCTAAACTTAAATTATTATGGCATAGTGTAGCACCTTGGATACGTAGTGGTTACGGTAACGTAACTAATCAAGTTGTTAGTAGACTAGTTAAATTTGGATTTGATGTAATGATATCAGCATATTATGGAACTGAACCAGGTGGTGAACTTGAGTATAATGGTGTAAAAGTAGTGTCAAGTAAGGAAGGACCATTTGGTATAGATTCAGCTTCTAAGTATGCTAGACGTTATGGTTGTGATGCGGGATTATTGTTTACTGATTGGTGGGCATTTAGTAATTTCCCTAAGATTCTACCTAGACCAATATTGTATGGTCCAATGGATCACACTAATTATAGTGAGGAAATATTAAATTTCACTAGGATGTACAGTAAAATAATTAGTTTGTGTAAATGGCAACAAGATTACTTGAAGAGTGTTGGTATAGAGTCTGATATGATATATCATGGTGTAGATACTTCAGTATTTAAACCATTAAATAAAGCTGAGTGTAGAAAGAGATATGGTATTCCTGAAGGAGTATTTGTTATTGGAAGTGTAAGAGCAAATAGTGATAAGGAAGACCGTAAAGGACACACCCGTGATATGAAAGCAGTATCTTACTGGTTAGAGCAACATCCAGAAATTGACCGTAAGAAAATAGTGTGGATGTACCATACTGTAGCTAATGATCCAAGAGGTATGCCTTTAACAAGTATTGCTCATAAGTATGGTTTAGATGATATTATTAAGTTTATGGATCCAAGTCAACATGATACTATGATATCAACTGAAGATTTAGTTAAGTTAATGAACACTTTTGATTTTCATTTAATGTGTAGTAAACGTGAAGGATTTGGTTTAACATTACTTGAAACTATGGCATGTGGAGTACCTAATATTACTCATAATTTTAGTAGTATGACAGAACTAGTTGAAGGTCATGGATGGTTATGTAAAAGTTTAGGTACAGGATTAAATCTTGAAACTACACCCATTAATGCTGAAACTGCTCATCCTGATGTGTATAGTATTGTTGATTGTATAGAGGAAGCTTACTTTAAAGATGATCTTAGAAAGAAATATGGTAAAGAAAGCCGTAAGTTTGCATTAAAGTTTAATTGGGATGATTTAGTGGTTAATGAGTGGGTTCCAGTACTTGATAGTTTACTTGAAGATAAATGCATTGATGACAGGAGATTGATATAGTGAGTAAAGAGTTGGATAAAGTAATAATTACAATAACAGAAGATAATAAATTTAGTATTAACGGATATGATCCAGTTGTTATAACAAAGACAATTGATATTAAAATAGAAAAAATGTGGAAAGCGTATGACTACTAAAGATATTTTTGTTGGTATACGTATAGATAATATTCATCCTTGGTTTGATAGGCACAAGCAAGTTATTAGAGATATTAATTATCCTAAAGATAACATGAGGTTTGTTTATAGTATTCAAGATAATGTTTACAAGAAAACTATTGCTGAAGAGATAAAGAAGCTTAAGGATGAAACAGGATATAATATTGAAGCATATATTGAACCACATGACCGCAATCTTAAAGCGTATGGTCAACAAATGAGTGCTCCAATATTTAATGATTGGAAAAACATATTTGATGAAGACTATTTTATGTTACTTGATTCAGATATAGTTTTAATGCCTAAGTTTACTGTTAAGGAGTTACTTAGAGTTAACTACCCTATTACTGCACCTTATGTGTATATGATTGGCACAGGAACATTTTATAGCACATGGGAATTTAGAATGGGTGGAAGAAGGTTTAGTAATCAGAATCCACCAGGTGCAGGATTACTTGTTCCTATACAGATAGATTCAGCTGGAGCAGTTATGATGGTTCAAGGTGATGTATTTAAGGAAATAGAATTTACTAATCCTTATCCTACTGTAATGTTCTGTTATAGAGCTTTTAATAGAGGTTACAGGACAGCTGGGTTACCTTATGTTATGGTTCAACATGATAATTTAGCTGCCAGAAGAATATTTCATAGTCCTTTACCTAGAGAGCTTGGTGGGTATCCTATGGTTGGAAACTTTGTATCTTTCTATAATAGAGTTAACATATTGAATAGGAAGCCTTTACCAGCTTATCCTGAACTATTAACTTTACTTAAAGAAGTTAATAGTCAATATATTGAAATATCTGATAAGCAGGCAACTGACTTGTATAATTGTAGTGATATACTTAAGAATGAAAAGTCTTTAGAGTGGGCTAAGAACATTACTAAGTTTTATAATTTTTACTTTAGTAAAGACCCATGGAAACTAATGTATCAGTATTATCATGAGCCTTTACCTGAATGGCTTGAGATAGAAACAAGTACTTATTGTAACTTTAAATGTTTAATGTGTGAGAATGCTCATTGGGATGAACCAGATAGGTTTATGTCACTTAATGAATTTAAGGGAATAATTGACCAGTTTCCTGATCTTAAATGGATAGGCTTTAGTGGTATAGGTGAAGCATTTCTTAATCCTGATCATAGAGCTCAAATGCGTTATATTAAAGATAAGAATCCTAATACTTATGTTGAGTATTTTGACCAGTTTTTCTTACAGCAACCTGAAGTGTTTAAGGAATGGATTGATTACAGTTATGATAAAGTATACGTTAGTTTTGATGCGGCAACTAAAGAACAATATGAACATCAAAGACCTGGTTCAAATTATGAGAAAGTAATAAGTAACCTGAAGTTGTTTGATAAGATTAAGAAAGATGAAGGTAAACATTACCCTAGATTATGTTTCCATTATATTATTAACAAGGATAATATAGGTGAAGCGGTTGACTATATTGATTTTGTAGCTGACTTAGATATTGATGTGTGGTTTATACAGTACACTAGAATGTTACATAGTTTTCCTGAGATAGAAGATATGAGAGTTGAGATTCCAAATAAACTAGTTAAGGATATTCAAGAGAGAGCTAAGAAACGTAAGTTAGAAGCTAGATTTAATGTTAATACTGGTAATATACTTTGTCCAAGTTACAGTTGTAACGCTTGGACTCAACCTTACATTTATGTTACTGGGCATATGATTCCATGTTGTGCATGTAATGAACGTAATGCAAGAAGCACACAGAAGGAAACAGCTATGGGTAACATATTTGAGAATACACTAGAGGAAATATGGCGTGGTAAGAAGTTTAGGAAACTTAGGAAGAACATTATGACTGGTAAAGTTACTAATTGCTGTGAGCCTTGTCCTATATTTAACCAGAGGAGTTCACCATGAAGTCTAAAGAAAGTATAATTGATTTAATACATAAAATTGAATTATCTCTTAATTGGTATGCTGGTGGAGATGAATATACTGCTGAGAGACAAGGAGTTATAGAGGCATTAAAGTGGGTATTAGAGAATAAAGAGTTGGATCCTGTATTATGGATGGTAAAGAAATGAAAGTTATTAAGAAAAAAGATAGATGGATACTTGAAACAGAAACAAAGTCTGATAGAGAATTCTTGAAGGAAGCATTTAATATTCCTACATCATTTATTGATGTTGTAATACCTAGAGAGGTAAGATAAAATTGCGTATTCTTATAGTTCATCCTATGTTTCATGTTTATGGTGGAGCAGAATTAGCTATAGTTAAATTAGTTGAGTATCTTAAAGGTAAAGATCATACTGTTGATTTGCTTACTATGATAACAATGCCAGAGGTTAAGGAAGATCTGAAAACAGATAACATATTTTATGCTAATACTTATCAGGAGTTGGCACAGTTACTTGGTGGATTAACATTGAATTATGATGTTATTAATTATCATAATCATCCAGCTGAAGTACTGTTCCCTTCTCCATATCCTTCAGTATGGTTTATGAATGAGCCACCAGAGGAAGCATTATGTGGACAACCACTTAATCCAACTGATGTTAAGCATGTGCATGATAATATAACTAAGATTGCTGTATCAGATGTTTATAATAAGGTTAGAGTAAGGAAACTATATGATAGAGATGATGCTGTAGTTATTCCATATGGTGTAGATTATGATTATTTCAGTAAAGGTAAAGCAAACAGATGGTACTTTGATAATAAGAATAAATTTACTATACTTCAAGCAGCTTGGATTCATCCTAGAAAGAACCAGTTAGAAACTTTACGTATATTTAATGAAGTGTTAAAGTTTGTTCCTAATGCACGTTTAATATTATGTGGAAGCATTACTGTTCCATATATTAATGAACTAATTAAGTATATTGAAGATAATAAATTGACTGATAATGTTACTATTGATGGAACATTTGGTGATAGAAACTATTTAAGGAATCTTTATCATAGTGTGGATTTACTGTTGCAACCTATAACTGATCAAGGTGGATGGATTAGTCCATTGGAAGCAATATGTGCAGGTTTACCTGTTGTAGCATCTAACAATGCTGTATTTGCAAGTTACTTTAGGAAACATAAACTAGCTACTGTTACAGATAATTATATTGAAGCTATTATGGATATTTATAAACATAATAGAAAGTATAAGAAGATTAATAAGGTTGCTAAAGAGTATATTAAAGCTAATCTTACTTGGGAAAAGTATGCAAGTGAAGTTGAGAAGTTATTAAAGAGTGCTAAGTAATGAATTCTTATGTAGAGATAATGAGACCAAAATTATGGTTTAAGAATATTCTAGTGTTTGCACCATTATTCTTTACTGGATTAGTATTTTCATTTAATTATTATCCAGAGATGTTATTTAGAATGATATTATTCTGTATGGCATCAGGATTTTCATATGTTATTAATGATATATTTGATAGGAAAAATGATTTACATCATCCTATAAAGAAGAATAGACCTTTACCTTCAGGTAGATTATCTTTACTTGGTGCTATAGTATTAATTATAGGGTTAGGTTTAACTATAGGTATTGGTATGGGATTATTAGGATTTATATCATTTATTCCATTATATATGATTAATACATTTGTTTATTCTAGAGTGTTAAAGAATTATATTGGAATAGATAATGTTTCAGTTGCTATTAATTACTGTTTAAGGTTACTTGAAGGATATATTGTATTAAGTATAATGCCAAGTATTTATCCAATATTAACAGTATTTTTTCTATTAATGTTAATGAATACACTTAAGAAGAAAGAAGAGCATATGAGTTTAAAACATGATGCTGTTAAGCATAGGAAGAGTCTTAAAGGTATTAAGTTTGGTACTCAAGATATTATGATAGCTTGTTTCACGTCATTATTTATATGGTCTATAATAATGTCTTTACCTAATGAATTATCATTATTAACTATTCCGTTAGTAGCGTTGCTTACAATAAAATATATTTACTTTATAGATACTGATCCAGATAAGATAATGTATCCTAATAGAGTATTTAAAGATAAACAATTTACAATAATATTTGCTATATTAGTTGTTTCTCTTATAGTTACAATGGTGATAGGATAATGGTTAGAACATCTATAGTTATAGCTTGTTGCAATGAGGAAGAAGCTATAGGTAAGGTTGTTGATTCAATACTTAAAGTTAAAGGTAAAGATGATGAGGTAATAGTTGTTAATAATGGAAGCACAGATAATTCATTAAATATATTGAGGTCTTATGGTAATAAGATTAGAGTTATTTCTCATAGTAGAATTTATCCTTATAGGGAATCTATAAGAAGTGGATGTAAGTTTGCTAGGGGAAACAAGATATTCTTTATGGATGGTGATGGACAGTACAAGTTTAATCCAAATATTATAGAGCAAGGTAACGGTGTAATATCAGGTTTACGTAGTTTAAGAGCTGATGATAATATAGCTAAGTTTGCATCTAATATATTATATAAGATTTTATCTATAGTGTTTAGAACTAAGCTTGATGATTTAAATTGTGGATATAAAGTGTTCTCTAGGGAATTGGTTCCACGTTTAGATGATTCTAAATATTTTAAGTACAGTCCTTGGGTAGAGTTTATTATGGAATTATACTTTGATGGTTATGATATTAAACAACCTAAAATTAATCATTATAATAGGATAGGTACTGGTGGAAGTAGACTTAATAAGAGAAGGCTATTTACTATGACTGTTCAAGGAATTGGATTATTTACTTATATTATAGTTAAAATATCAAAGTTTTCTTATTATACATTTAAAACTAGAATATTAGGATTATTAGGTAGAAACCGTACATTTATAACTGATAATATTTGGATTACTGATAGTAAATCAACACTTACAGTATTTTCTATTGATGCAAGAATATTACCTGAAGGAAGATATGTTAATCCTGAATATTTAGATAGTATGGTTATGGTGATAGAGGCTATGAGAAAAGTAATGCCTGTAAGTGTGTTCTGTAGACAAGGTAGAGGAAGATCAGTTATGAGTGTAGCTGGATGGTTAATGAAATATAAGGATATGAAATGGAATATAGCATATCAATTTATTAAAAGTAAACGTGATGTAGCTTATCTTACCAGAGAACAATTTAAAGTATTAAGGGACTATGAGAAGTGGTTAAAGAATGTATGATATTTGTGTAGTTAGTATGATCTGTAATGAGATAGAGATACTTCCAATGTACTATAGGTATATTAAGAAATGGTGTAAATCATGGAAGGTTCTTGATCATGGAAGTACAGATGGTTCAGTAGAATTTCTTAAATATATGAGTGAACGTAATGAAATAAATATTGAAGTGTTCCAGAGAGAATGTGGTGATTTTGATAAGGACTTCTATAAGGAATGGAATTGGATACTTGATAAAGTTGATTGTAAATGGACTTATGTTGGTCATATAGATGAATTTTGTCCATATATGGATACTATATTATCACAGATGTTCAAGTTTAATGCTATCTATATTATTAGAAGAGAAGAAATGATAAGTTTGTTTCCACCATTATCATTTGGTAAAGAAACGCCATTTATGAGGATATTTCCAACGGATTGGAAGATAAGATTTATAGAGGGTAATCATGTGCATAGAGAAGAGTTTAATCCTAGAGAATTTCCAGTTAGAGAAGCACAGATTCCATTCTATCATTTAGGGGAATGTAGAAATAGTGAACATGTTAGATTTAAGGAGAAAGCTTATGAGGATTGTTCAGGTGATACAATATTTGGTTCTAAGTATACTGAGAAAGATAGACAGGAAAGACGTAAGGGAGCACATTTACTTAAAGATGAACATTTACCTGATTTAATGGATATGATATTATAATGAGTAAAATAAAAGTATGTATGGATGGTGTACCAGGTTGGCTTGGCAATTGTGTACAACGGAAACTTTATGATAATCCAAGATTTGCTACTGTAAGAGCAATGTACTTTGGGGATAAACATCCACTTACAGAAGAAGGAAGTAAAATAGAATATGTGGCTGGGGATATTAGGAATTACAGTAAGTGTCTTGAATTAACTAAGGATATGAATATACTTGTTCACATTGTTGGCATTATACATCCAAAGAAAGTTAAGGATTTCTATAACATTAATGTTAAAGGCACAGATACTATTATTAGAGCAGCTATTGAGAATGGTGTTGAACGTATAATACATATTTCAAGTAATAGTGTTTACGGTATGTATCCTTATAGTATGAATGAGTTTACTCCTAGAGATTCCTATATGCATTACGGTAAGAGTAAGGCTATGGGTGAAGATATAGTGTTCCAGAAGTGTATGGTATCTGATACTGAAGCAGTTATACTTATTCCGTGCTGGTTTTACGGTGAAGGACAGCCTGATAGATCAACTAGACTGTTTAAGATGATAGCTAAAGGTAATCCTATGATATTTGGTAAAGGAAATAACGTGAGGGGAATGACTTATATTGGTAACTTAGCTGATGCAATAATTAAAGCTATTGAGAAACCTAAATCAGAAGGTGTGAATAGCTACTGGATATGTGATGATGAGCAACATACCACTAATGAAATATATAAGGCTATATGGATTGAATTATGGAAGCGGGGAATAAGAGATAAAGGTAAAGCGTATGATGATATGGATGTTTGGAAGTTTAAACCTAGATATTTACCTAGTGTAGCATGTAAGGTTGGAAGGTTTGGAGATAGGGTGCTTCAAGGTTTAGGATTATATAATCAAACTATTCATGTGCTTGGTGAAATGGACCAGAATATTGCTGCTGATAATACTTTAGCTAAGAGAGAGCTTGGTTGGAAGAATAATGTTAGCTTTGAGGAAGGTATAGCTAGAAGCATTCAATGGTGCAGAGAGAATGGTAAGTTATAAAGGAATTAGAATGAATATTAAGGTGAAGAAAAATAATAGTAATAACTAATGTTGGTAAATACAAGTTATTCTATAGGAAAGGTACTATTGATGAGTTTATATTTGGTGAAGTAACAGGTGGAAACTATAATGGCTACAAGAAGTATGTTTCTGATCCAAGAGTAATTATTGATATTGGAGCACATATAGGAACATTTACTCTTAAAGTATTAAATGATCATCCTAAAGCAAAAGTATGGTCATGGGAAATTATACCAGCAAACTATGATATGTTACACTTTAACATATTAATTAATGCTCTAGATGGTAAATGTAAAGCATTTGAATTTGGTGTAAGTAAAGATACTTATAATAGAATTGCTATGATGTCTACTGTTAATAATGGTGCTAATATTTTAACTAGTCCAAATGATGGAATTATAGATAAAGGAGATATGATTAAAGTAGCTACATTAGACTTTGAGAGCGTAGTTAATATTACAGGTAAGAAAGAAGTGGATTTAGTTAAGTGTGATATTGAAGGTGCAGAGTTTGAAGTGTTTATTAATTGTAAACGTAGTTTATTAAGGAAGGTTAAATGTTATATTATGGAAATTCATGTTAACAAAGATGATATTAAAGGAATGTATAATTTAAGGTTATTAGCTGAAACATTTGAGAAAGGTGGATTCAAGATTATGCAGAGTGGTCCTATTATGTTATTTATAAGGGATGATATATATGGTAAGAAATAAAGATGTAGAAATATTATATGGTAAAAATGTACTTAAGCAATTTAGAAATTATTTGTTTAATGAAAATCCAATATCATTGTTTGATGGTAGAAAAGTTGGGTTTCTAGTTAAACCTAATATGTTACGTAATGAATCATCTAGTACAGGTATAACAACTGATGTTAAAGTAGTAGAGATTATTGTTGATTACTTGTACAGTATGGGATTTAGAGATATAATTGTTGGTGATGGTGGAGAAGCAAGTTATGATACTATGGAAACTTTACGGAATAATAATTATTTTAGTATAGTTGATATTTATCCTGAAGTTAAGATTGTTGACTTAAATAAGGGACCAATGATTCCAAAGGTTATAGGTAATGTTCAAATGTTTATTAATAAATATGCTTTAGATCATTATGTTATTAGTGTAGCCAAGCTTAAACCTCATGGTATGATGCAAGCAACTATGACACTTAAGAATCTTATGGGATGTGTGTTACCTAAAGGACATATGCATGATAATTTTACTATGAAGATACGGGATGTTTATAATTATATTAAACCTATTTACGGTGTAGTTGATGGTATTATAGCTAATGGTAGATGTGAGAACATTGCTTGTCCAGTTAAGATGAATACTATTCTTTGCGGTAGAGATTTACCAACTGTTGATAAGATTGGTTCTATGATTATAGGTAGAACGGCTAGTCATATAGATAATTTGTATAAACGTAAGAATGAAGCATTAGATAATAATTTATGTGACAAGAAGATTTTATCTAATCTAATTAATTTATATAGGAAAGGTGGATTAAAATAGGTAAGTTACCAAGAAATTATATACGTAAGAATAATAGAAGTGGAAATATACCAAATTGGGCTATTGGAACTGATGATTGGCAATTAATTTTTAGTGATGGGGTATTAAGTATATTTGTTGTGCGTAGAAGAAGTGGATTAACTGATGTGCTAGCTGTTGCTAAAGGCAATAATAATTTATATCTTGATGGGTTTGATCATGTGTATAGTCAATATGGTGAATTATAAATGAATAAATTATTGTTACACTTTGGAGTTGATAACATTAGGTAGATGTATAGTAATAAGAGCATATAAGGAGCATCCTAATATAATATGTAAGGGATGGCAAAAATTATGTGAGGAACGTAAGATTTCATATACATATGGTGGATGTGATTGTTCTATGATGGAAAGAAGATATCAGATTCTACAAGATGGAGAATGGATAAATGTATATAATTGTCCATATTGTGATAAGCCAATTAATAAGATAATTTGGAAAGCTGTTAAACCAGTTAAAGTTACTATTATTGAACCAGAGGAGCCAGAATATGAGTGAGTTAAGCTTTTCTTGGATTGATGATTGGATATTAGGTGGAGTTAAATTCATATGTAAATGTGGTCATCAAATAGAGAAAGATGGTTATGATTGTGGATTGCAAGATAAAACTATTAATTGTAGAAAATGTAATAGGAAATACGTAATAGATGTAAAGGTTGAGGTAAGAGAAGTTGAGTAGTGGTATTGTTGTTACTGGTTCAAGTGGATTCTTAGGTTCAGCAATAGTTAAGGAGTTGCTTAAGAGAAAACATGAAGTAGTTGGAATAGATATTGTTCCAGCAAGCAAGTGGATGTTTGCTAGTAAACTGTTTAAGTTTCATAGAATGAGTGTAGTTAGTCATAAAATATATGATATTGTTGAAGGTAAAACTGTTATTCATTGTGGTGCCAAAGTGCCTATAACAAGATCAAGTTTTGCTGAATATGTTACTACTAATGCAACTGGTTCATATAATATAGCTTTAGGTATGCCTAAGAAATATATATTCATTAGTTCATCAGCAGTATATGGTGTTCCTAATAGAGTAATAAAAGAACATACAAAGTATAAACCTATAGAGAATTATGGTAAAAGTAAGCTTATGGCTGAAGGTTTACTTAGTATGCATCATATTATGACAGATATGCCTCTTACTATTATTAGACCAAGAACAATAATAGGTAATGGTAGAATGGGAATGATGGATTTCCTGTTCCCTAGAATAATGAAGAATAAACCTGTATATTTACTTGGAGACGGAAAGAATAAATTCCAGTTCTTAGCTCTAGATGATCTTGTTAGTGCTATTATGAAGTGTATTGATTTAGATTATGGATTCCACATTTATAATTTAGGTACAGATGATTATACTACTTTAAAGGAAGATATTGAAGATACTATTGTTAGGGTTGGATCTAAAAGCAAAGTAATCTGTTTGCCTAAATGTTCAAGTTGGATACTTAGAGTAATAGATAATCTTGGTTTATCACCTATGACAAGATGGCATTATGATACTATATCAAGTAATTTTGTATTTGATATTTCTATAGCTGAGAAAGAGCTTGGTTGGCATCCATTATATTCTAATAAGCTAATGTTGTTTAGTGCTTATAATTGGTATAGCAAACATAAAGGTGAAGGTAATACTCCTCACACTAAGAGTATAAATAAGAAACTATTGGAGTGGATATAATATGGAAACTAATTATGAAGCTATAATACTTGCTGGTGGAGAATCATGGAGACTTAAACCTGACATATGGACAACTAAACCTATGCTTAAGATAGGTGATTGGACACTACTTGAATATCAGTTACGTTGGCTAATGCAGTATGGTATTAAACATATTATAATAGCAAGTGACCAGAAGTATAATATTAGATTGTCATTTGATGAGTATGTAACTTGGGCTATAGAGTCATATCATAAAGGTACAGGTGGAGCAGTTATGGTTGCTGTTGATTATCTTAATAATCCAAAGCTTCCATTCTACGTTATGAATGTTGATGATATATGTTTAGGTTATAATCCAGTTACTTTAATTGTTCCTGAGACAGAAGCTAGAATAGCTGTAGCTAAACCTAGACTTGGGTTTGGAATGGTGAAACTTAGACAGGATTTAGTGTTAGGATTCAAAGAGAAGCCTTATGCTGACTTCTATGTGTCATGTGGACACTATGCTTTCAAGAAACATATTGTTGATAGATACTTTCCAGATGATGGAAGCCTAGAGGATATTGTATTACCTGAGTTAGCTAGAAGAAGAATATTGCATAACCAGAGACTTCATAAGTGGTACACTATTAACACAACTAAAGATTATATGATCATTAAAGAAATGTTAGAGTGAGAGAGCCAAATTTATTAGTTTCTGTGCTGTATAGTAAGCTGGGGTTGTTATGGGATTGTCATTACATATAGAGGAGTATCTATCTAATAAGCATTGGAGAAAACGTAGAGAATGTATAAAGGGATATTTAGCGGGATTTATTGATGGAGAAGGATGTATTTCTTCCACTAAACATAAGTTTATAGGGAATAATAACAAGAGATATTGTTATTATAAGCCATGTATAAGGATAGCAAATACACATAAGGATACAATGATTATAATTGGGAAAATACTTGATAAACTAGGTGTTTCATGGACATGGTATGAGCAAAATAGGAACAGATGGAATTCAATTTATTATATATCAATAAGGAAAAAGAATAGTATTATACTGTTGTTATCTGAGATTCTACCGTATCTGATAACTAAGAATGAACAAGCAAGAATAATGTTAGAGCTACTTAAAATTGGAAGTCACATAAATAATAATACTGATAAATTGGCAAAGGAGCTATCTTATCTTAACACTAAAGGTAAATTCTGGAGGAAGAGTGAAAAATGGATGACTGTAATTACATAAATGAATATCTTGGTAAATCTCATTGGCGGGTAAGGGAGAACGCTAATCACAATGAAAGTTTTAATAGTTTAGGAAATTATGTTTCAAGTAAAATATTTGCTAATGATTTTTTAATGAGTTTAAGTGAAGAGCAAAGGAATGCACATGAGAATGGTCTTTTACATATTCATAACTTAGAGACAGGTGGTTATGTTCCATATTGTTGTGGTCATAATCTTAAGATGTTACTGTTAAATGGTATGAGGACACCTTCTGTATCATCTAAACCAGCTAGGCATTTTAATAGTTTAATGGATCATATTATGAATTGGTTGTATTGTAGCCAGATGGAATTTGCTGGTGCACAAAGCTTTAGTGATTTTGATACTTTGATTGCACCATTTATTAAAGTGGAAAAACTTGATTATAATGAAGTTAAACAGCAACTTCAGAAGCTTATTTTTAACTTAAATTTTACTATGAGATCAAGTAGCCAAACACCTTTTACTAATTTAACTTTGAATATTGGAACACCTAAGTTCTTGAAGGATGAATACGCCATTATTGGTGGAGAAGAATCTAGTCTTACTTATGGTGATTGTTTAGATGAGATAGAAATGGTTGATAAGGCTCTGGTTGAAATAATGAATGAACGTGATATTGAAGGTAGACCATTTAGTTTTCCTGTTCTTACTATTAACTTGAATGGTAGATTCCAATGGGATAGTGAATTAGCTCAGATCATTGCTGATAACTGTAAGACTCTTGGTTCATTCTATTTTATGAATTATGCTGGTTCAGGTATATCTGAAGATACTTTACGTAGTATGTGTTGTAGATTAAATCTTAGGATTGACCAGTTAGCTGGTCCTAAAGGTATGTGGAATATGGGTGATGGTACTGGTTCAATGGCTGTTGTTACTATTAATTTACCTAGATTAGCACGTGATATGAAAGGTAAAGATGAAGCTAGATTATTTGAAGAGCTTAATAGGCGTATGGAATTAGCTTTAAGTATTGTTAAGTTCAGGAAGGATAGAATACTTAAGTATATGAAGTTAATGATGCCTTTTAATATGGCTAATGGTTGGAGTATGAAGAATTATTTTATGACTATTGGTTTACTTGGATTTAATGAGTTCACTATGAATTATCTTGGTAAAGATATTCTTGAAACTGATAGTGTAATGTTTATGGAGAAAACCCTTAATCATATTAAGGATTGGAGTATTAATAGGCAACATGAAATGAAAGAACTTATTAATATTGAGATGGTTCCAGGTGAAGGTTCATGTTATAGACTTGCTAAGAAAGATAAGCAAGTTTATGATGATATTTATACTTTAGGAACAAAGGATGCTCCTTACTATTCTACTCTTATGGTTCCACCTAAGTTTAATACTGATTTAATGGATAGGCTTATGCTTGAAGAAAAGCTTCTTCCATTGTTTAGCGGTGGAACAATATTTAGAACTTTACTTGGTGAGAAGGAACCAAGTAATAATGCTATTCTTGATTACATAAGAATGATTGGTTCATCTAAGATTCCATATTTTGATATTACAACCACTTATAGTATATGTAAGAATGATGGTAGTTACTTTAGGGGAACAGTAAAGTCTTGTCCAACATGTAACAGTAAGCTTAGTACTTACAGTAGAGTTGTTGGTTATTACCGTGAAACCCGTAAATGGAATGTGGGTAAGAAAGAAGAATTCAGAGATAGAAAATACATTAATATTTAGTATCATTTATATATAACCATTTACTTTATTATGTTTAGGTGGTCTAAATATGGCAACTTTAAGTTCAAGTGATATTTATTTTATGTATACGGGTGAAGCTTCAGGTCCATCAGATGCTACGTTGTCTATAGGTGGAACAATGAATGTGAATACTATTACTAGTGCACAAGCAAATAACATATTTGATGATGTTACTGGTGATGAATCAACTAGTGGTGAAATGGAATATAGGTGTATAGCTATTAAAGATTCTCATGCTACTGCTCAAATGCTTAATGCTAAAGTATGGATAACTGGTTTTGTTGCTGCGGGTGGAACTGCGGACACTATAAATTTTGCTATTCAAGAAACTAGTGGTGGAAGTTTAAGTAATGAAATTGCAGATGTGTATACTGCTCCAACTCAAGAGTTTACGGTTCCCGCTGCTGGTGGTGGAACTGTAGCTTGGACAGAGGAAGGATCTCCAAGTAATACTTTAACATATGGTACTGTAGATGCTAACGGTGGATGGTTTGGATTATGGCTTAGTAGAACTGTTCCCCCAAGTTCTGATGCATTTAGTAACAGATCAGTAACTATACAAGTTCAATGTGAAACAACTGGTAGTCCATTATATACTGTATCAAAGAAATTCCTTGTTAATTGGGGTAGAGATGCGTTTTCAGTTGTGGCTCTTAACTAAAATAGCTAAATTACTTGATAGATTCAATAACAGATTAACGTATGGTATACTAAAGCCTTGCTATAGGTGTACATACGCTAAGTCTTTTTCTGGTATGCTTTGCATTTCTGATAAACGTGGTCCTAGAGCCATAGTTAATTTTAATGGTAGTACTTACGCTAGAAGTAATAGGAGTAAATGTTTAGGGTGGCAAGAGTGTGGTAAATGTTTTGAAGCTGTTATAGATGACTCTAAGTTTCCGTGTAAATGGAATGAACTATAATGTTCTTATGTTAAAATTAATATATCTGTATAAATATTATTTTATTGAATGGTGATATTAAATGTCTAGTACAATATATAATGATAATGCATATGATGATATTATGGATTATCCTATGAATAGAAGTATTATCTATGGGGCTGGAAGATACTGGGTATTCTATTGTCCTGAAAGAGCAAATATAAGTTATAGATCAAGTGATGATAATGGAACTACATGGGATAGCCCTATAGTTATTGATTCTAATATTTATAGAAAGGTTGATTTTTCTGTTTATAGTTCTGATGGAACAATAATTCATACTTGTTATGCTAGGGAAGATCCAACTTGGAAAACTGTTTATTATAGGAGAGGAACCTTAAATGCTGATGGAACTATTACTTGGGATATTGAACGTGAAGTTGTCCCTACTGATAATGTTAATCAACAATCTTATGTTTGTGTAACTGCTGATAGTAATTCTATTCCAGTTATTTTTTATGGGTTTTGGGTGAATCCTGATTATTATCAACATGTTGTTAGAGCAAATGATACTTTAGGAAGTAGTTGGGGATCAACTTTGAGAATAGGAACTATTGCTGGTAATCTTTATGCTAATCCAATGGTATTACCTGATGGTAAACTTTTTGTTACTATGCAACAAAACACTCCTACTGTTCATACTAAGTCATTACTTTATGATGGATCTTGGTCAGAAGATTCCTCCATTCCAGCTACAATCACTCATGGTTATTGTTATCAGGCTAAGGTAGATTTAGGTGGAACTGTTCATTATGCCTATATAGATGGAAATGATTATCATACTCAATATTTAACTTGGGATACTATTTCTGGGTGGGGTAGTACTGTTGAGGTTGACTCTAGTGAAAATCAACAATATGGTCCAATAGCCTTATTGCTACATAATGATATTCCTTATATCTTTAAAGGATATTCTGATGATATTATCATGTATAATGGTGGGGATTCTTGGAGTAAAGAGACTGTTGTTACTGCTGAAGCAGGTACTATTTGGTATTTAAGAATGTCAACTAGTGACCGTAGAGGCTCTAGTGATGATTATGGTATAAATTGGTTAATAACACCTGCTCCTAATCTTGATCTTAAATTTAGTACTGTAATTATTTCTGATCTAAGTACTTTTGAAATAACTGCTGTAACTACTGATGTTAGTTATGTTATTAGAACAGGAAATAATACTATTACTATTGTAGCTGATTTTACTGATCCTAATGATTATACTGCTGGTGAATATAAATGTTGGATGTGGTTTAGGAACAATAATGTTGGAGATGCTTATACTATTGGACCATATGAAGCTACAGTTGGTAAATTAGCTTCTACATCTTATTCAGCTACCTTATCCTTGGATCCAACAACTGAGTGGGTTAGAAACTATGATGTAAGTATAGCTGTTGATCTTTGTCATTCTGCGGAGTAATATATATAATGTGAATAGCTATTCATATTAGTAAGGAGACTAATATAATGAGTATGAGTAGTTGCAAAGGTTTTATATGTACTAAATGCGGTAAGTGCTGTAGAGAAATGCCTATTGATATTGTTGCATCAGATATTATTAGGTGGTATAATGATAGCAGATGGGATATTTTAACTGAAGTATCTTATATTGATAATTACCCAGATAAAGGTAAAGGTGGATTTTATATTGCTAAAACAACTTTTGCACCTAAACAATCATGCCCATTTCTAGAGGATAATAAATGTAGTATACATGATACTAAACCATTTGTATGTAAGAATGCTCCATATGCACATAAGGAGTTTAAAGTATGTCCAGTATTTGATAGTAATGATATTTCTAGTGAAGATAGGAAAATGGCTCTTACTAAGGAACATATGTCTTTTAAGAGTACTTATTTTAATAGGAGTGACCTATTACAATTATTAATTGAGGTGAGAAGTAAATGTCAAGCATAGTATTAAACTGTAATACTTTTACTGGGGATGATACTGCATGGACAGAAGTTGGAACTTCACCTTATCTTGATGCTCAGGATCAACCAACTAATTATATCTATAATGCTAGTAAAAAGGCTGCACAAGGATATTTTGGATTTGAAGATTCTGGATCTCTAGGTGTTATTGGTACTGTTAACTTAGAAATGTATGGTTGGAACGCAAGTGCTCTTGATGTTCATGATCTTGATATGAATGGTAATGCGTATAACATTTCATTTCCACAAGGTGCTTGGGGATGGAGCACAGTTGATATTACTTCAGATTATTCTGATTGGTCAATTATTTCAAACGCTTCTTTACAAATTATATCTGAGAACAATAATAATGCTGTTAGTATTGATGTGGCTAGAATAGTTGTTTATTATGCTGCAGGCTCTGAAACTGCTGATGTTTACTTAACATCTTTATATGGAAACTTAGCTAATGTTTCACAAACATATGATTTTATTAATGATATTAGGAATACCGTTAATAAAAGCATTGATGGTTTTCATACCTTATATGTTTCAGCAAGTAAATTATATTCTTTTATATGGGATGATATAAGTCAAGTATCTAGTACTCTTACAGGTATTTATAGTTATATTTTACCTAAAGTAGATAAGGTATTAACTGTAATACATAATAATTTAAGTAATGTCTCTAAGACTATAGAAGGATTATATAAAAGATTTGAACGTTTAGGTCAAAATGATTTTAGTAATCACCTTAATGTGTTCCAGATAAGAGATTATGTTGATGCAATTAATAGTATAGGATATGATATTAGTAGTGGACTTGAGCAAGTAAGTAAATTGCTTATTTCAATATGGAAAAGCTATGCTAATGTTGATGTTACATTAACAAGCTTATCTAATATTAAATCATATGTTACTAAAGCTAGTTCTATGTTATATGATAATCTAGTTGCTGTTAGTAGTCAATTATCTTCTTTATGGAAAAATATTGCATCAGTAAGTAAAACAGTAGTTATTGATTATGGTTTTGCTGGTTTAGTTAATAAACTAATTACTTTAACACATGGTTTACTACAGAACATTAATGCTACATCATCCTTTAACTTTAATGTTAAAACTAAAGTTAATCAAACTATATCTTCAGTACATAAATTGCTTAGTAATGTAAGTAAATCAAGTGTTATTGGATACAAACTATTACAGAATATATCTAAGTTACTTGGTATAGAATATAATGTTGGCATAGGATGGTTAAGTGGATGGAGTTACCGTAAGCAACATGTCTTTAATTCATTAACTGGAGCTGGATCTAATTATCAAGCAAAGTTCATTGGGCATCAAGATAGTGGATCTGATTCTGGAGATAATGTTTACTTTAACTTTAAAGTTAATCCTGACTATAGTGATATTAGGGTAACAAAGGTAGATGGTCTTACTTTAGTTGATAGTTGGTTAGGAGAGAATAAGAGAACAGTTAGTATTGCTACAAGTAATGCTAGGGATCAGGGAATACATAATATTATTAGACCTTCAACTTATTATTTTAATGGATATACTTACTTTGGTTATATTGGTCACAGTACTGATTTTGATGTTTATATAAAACGCTTTGATCATAGTACTAAACAATGGTCTAGTCCCGTGTATGTACATGATGGTTATGATAATCATGGGGCTCCTTGTATATGGGTTGATGCAGATGGTTATATTCACGTTATAGGATCTGGGCATGATGCTGCTTATTTACATCATTCAGTTTCTACCAATACAGAAGATATTTCTGCTTGGACTGCTCTAGATGATATAGATGATGGATCTTACGCTACTAGTTATCCAACTATATATCAGGATCCAACAGATAAAGATACTGTTTGGTTATTAGCTAGAGAGGGTTATGCTTCAGATTCAAGTTGGTTTATATGGAAATCTACTGATGGTGGTACAACTTGGAGTCTTAAACAAACTATTGTTGACTATGAAACTGCTCAGTATGTTATGCCAGGACAAATGTATGATGGTAAGATATATTTAATATTTCTTGAGTATGATTATGGTGGAAATGGTAATGTTGATTACTTTGCATTCTATTTTGATACTAGTGATAATAAATGCTATGCTCCTGATGGAACTGATTTAGGAACAACTGTTACTACTTCAGAAGCTTTGTCTTATTGTCAAGTAATAGATAGTCAACCATATAATATTGGGGGTGCTGTTACTAGAGTTGGAACTACTGGAGACTGGTATATTATAGCTAATGTTGAAGATAGTAGTGAATCATTTTGGAGACTTAATCTTTATAAATGGAATGGAAGTAGTTGGGATATGACTACGCTTCAAGAGATACCCATTTCAAAGTACATTGAGTTTAGAGTATTAGATGAAAATGATCTTCAAATATGGTTAGGTTGTAATGATGCTTCTACTACTTACCAGACTGTTCAAGAATGGAGATATAAAGATGGAAAGTTTACTCATGTCCGCAATTTATTCTTAGGCTCTGATAGTCCTTATACTGTTATGTACATTAAGTGGCAAATTCATAGTAATGGAATTGATTTACTCTTTGCTGATCAATATCTTGGTCAACCTAGCACAGACATTAAAGTTTATGCTTATTCTTATAGTGGAATCTTTGGAAGTGATCAAGATATTTGGGTCAAAGTTCCAGAGGATATAAGCTCTAATCCTTATACTATTTATGTTTACTATGGAAATGGTGGAGCTAGTACCGTTAGTTCCATTATAGATACCATGTTAGCTGGAAATGATGGAGTAGAAGGAAACTTTAGTGAAGAAACTGTTGGAACAGGGTCTCTTGAAACTACTTTAGATGTTTATAGAAGCTCTGGTAATTCTACTGGTGATGCTTATGTAGCTGGTTATGATATTACTAATTGGAACTGGTATGCTAGTGTTGAGAGAATGGATGTTGCTAGTAGCAGTTTATCTTCAGATAATGATGAAGTTATCTTTGGATTATTTGATTCTGATACTATTGATATTACTGGAACTAGTGTTAATGTTGATGCTAAGAGAAGATTTGTTGTTACTAGAACTGCTCCAGGATCTGATCTTTATAGCAATTCTATTATGGTAGCTTATTATGATGATGGTGGAACCATGAGAACTTGGGATGGAAGTGCTTGGACTACAAATACAGTTAGAACTTCAGCTACTTATGATGTTCATGTTGATATGTGGAGTGATGGAAGTAACTTATTTGCTGATATATACAAGGAAACAACTAATACTAGCTATTTTAGTTCTTCTGCTTCTATTTCAATCTCAAGCGTTGATACTTTTACTAATGGAACTGTCTTAGTTTATGGTGAACCTTATACTGATAAAGGTTATATTACTACTCAAGTGGATGATTTCTATATTAGGAAATATGTTGGATCTGAAGTAACCAATGGAACTTGGGGAGAAGAAGAAAGTGAAGGAATCTTTGTCTATAAACTATTAGTGTTTATGTTTGACAGTATTGGTGGAGTAATTAAGCAACTTGCTAGTATATTTGGAATAAATAATGTTGTTAATACTTCAGTTGAAGCTATATATAAACTCAGAGAAAACGTATTTAATACAACTGCATTAAAGTATAATATTCAATCATTGGTAAATAAAACAAGTTCATTTTTACATAATATTTTAGCTAATGTGTCTAGTTCAACAACTATGAAATATAATTTGAATACAATTGTTAACAAGGTACAATCATTACTATATGATATTATTGCTAAAGTTTCTAATAATACAGAATTAACATATAATATTAGAAGTCTTAAGGAAAGGACATTATCTTTATTATATTCATTGAAATCTAAAATAAGTAATTCTGTTACTATGGGATATGAAATTAGAGAGTATATATCTAATTCAATTAGTTCAATTTATGGTTTGCTTAGTAATGTATCTAATACATTAGAAGCAAGATATGGTTTAATAGCTAAGGTTAACAAGCTATTCTCCAGTTTCTATGATGTTATTGTTGGTGGAATAGTAAATACTACAATATCATTATCTTACAGTTTAGTATCTAAAGTTAACCAGTTACTTAATAGCTTATATGATAATAGAGTTACTAGAGAAAAACTGAGCTCATTTGGATATAATCTTAAGAGTAATGTAAGTAAAGCAATATCAATATTATATAAACTTAAGGCTAATATAAGTGATATACTTAATGGAAATTGGACTATTAGTGAAAATGTTAGTAATTCAATAGTTGCTGGTGGATATAATATACTTGAAAATGTTACTAAGATATTAGATTCAATATATGACAATATGACTAACGTAAGTAAAACATTAGAATCAATATATAATATTATAGCAAAACTAAATGTTAATGTTGAAATATCTTATGAAATTAATAAATTAGTAAATGCTACATTAAGTTCATTACATAAGTTATATGCTAATATTTCAAATAGTATAGTATCTGAATATGGATTACGGACTAAGATATCTAAAGTGTTATCAGCATTTTATGATATAATAGTTAGTGGAATAGTTAGTAAAACATTAAGTTTAACTCATAGTTTAATAGCTAAAGTAAATGATAGTTTAGATGTTAAATATAGTATTATGTCATTAAGAGATAAACTGTATTCATTCAGTTGGAAACTTAAAGAAAATATAAGTAAATCAATAATATCACCTTATGGTTTAAGAGCTAATGTAACTAAGCAATTAAGTTCATTCTACAATATTATAGTTTCAGGTATGGTTAATTTACAGTTTGTTATGTCATATAGTCTTAGACAGAACATTAACAAGTTGCTTTCATCTAACTATTCAATATTAGAACTTATGGGCAAAACAATGGAGTTAGGGTACAATATACTTAGTAATATAGATAAATTGTTTATTGGTAATTACAATAATATAGTTAATGTAATTAAGTCATTTAGTTCAAACTATTTAACTAAAACTAATATAAACAATTCACTTTCTTCAATGTATACCATAGTAAGTAAAGTCTCTAAGATATTAGTTTCTAGCTGGTATATATTATCAGGTTATATAACTTCTATAATAACTGAGGTTATTAAGCCAACAAGCACTTACATAGTAGTATCAGGTAAGAATACATATGAAATAATTAAGAAGAAAGCTAGATATATACTTAAAACATTATTAAAGAGAGGAGAATCTTAGATATTTATATATAACATGGAGATTATATTAGGATGGTGATAAGTTAATGACTAAATATACGTTAACAACTAATGATGTAAAGTATATAGAAGTATATATTAAAGATAAGAGTGAAATTACTGGAAGTATTACACCACATGATCTTTCAGGTGCAGATAGTATTGTGTTTAGAATGCGTTTATATGGTTCAACAGCTAATGCAATAGAAGTATCTATGGAAACAGTTGCTACTCCTTCATGTACTCTTGGGTTCTGTAGAGCACTAGTTACTATTCCAGCTATTGGAAACTACGTTTCTGAATATGAAGTGTTTGAAGGCATAAACCATGATACTTGGGAAGGTCATACTTATAAGGTAAGAGATGAATTGGGGTGATAAATTATGCCAGTACATGCTAGTTATAAGAAAATGATTAATTCTATGGGTAAAACCTATAAGACAGGTAAAGTTGAGTGTAAAAAACTTAGTGATGGTTCTCAAGTTTGTGTAAGTGAGAAAGCTTGGAGTGTATTCTTTGGATGGTTAAATAAACATAATAAGAAGGAAACTGAAGCACTTGCTGTTGGTGGAGAAGCTGTTCAGGCTATTACACCTAAAATATTTGCTACTAAGAAGAACACTAAGAGATGTGAAGAGTTCTCTGGTTTAACTGATGAGGACTTACATTATAATCATGCTAAAGCTCATGCTGAATTTGCTGAGTTAGGTGATGAAGCATGTAAGGTTCACTTTAAGATTGCTAATGAAATGATTAGGCGTGGTATTCCACATATTGAAAGAACTAATTGTGATATAGTTGTTTCTCTTAGTATCAACTTAGATAAATTGGATATTTCAACGGAAAATGATAAGGAAAAACTTAAGACTAAACTTAAAGCATGTAAAGTTATGTTATTTAGGTTAAGTCAAGGTGTACCATTTGAATCTGGTGTATTTAAAGGAATGAGTCTTGAGGAACAGAAGCATATGATTAAGGTGTTTATGAGGAAACTTAAGCGTATGATAGGTAAAATTGATGGTATGATTATTGAAGATATACCTAGAGAGTAAGAAACCTTTATAATGTTATATATAGTGTATTTAACTGGTGGTCAATATGGATAAGATAGCTAAAGAGCTAATTGCTGATAATATGGCATTAGGTAAAAGAGTTAATGAGCTTGAGAGTCAATTAACTAAGTATACTGAAGCTGAAATGTCTTATACTTTCCAGATTGTTGGTTTTAGTGAAACTGATAAGGGTGTAATTATCAGGGGAGTATTCTTAGCTGAAGGTATATGGAAAGGATTAAAGTTTGTTTATGAGAACATGAAGAAATTTGCTGATATGTTTATTGGTACTAGTCTTATGAAGGATCATGGTTGGGACCCTAAATATGGTAATATGCAAGGTGGTAAAGTTACTAAGGTTATTCCAGTTGATAGTCTTAGAGCATTAGCTTTTGAAGGTTTAGTTACTCATCCAGCTTTTATAGAGCTTGTTGAAACTGGCGCAGTTGATAGTATTTCACCTAAAGCTAACTGGATGATAGATGAAAGTACTGGTGAACAGGTAGTTGTTGGTGTTGAGAAATCTATTGAAGCAAGCTTAACTGCTGTTCCAGTATGTGATTTCTGTAACATATTTAGTGTTGGATTATCATATTATGAGCAAGAGTTAAATAATAGCTTAGATAATATTACTAATATGCCTGTAGTTAATGATGATGAAGAAGGCAATATTATTTATACTGAAGTAAGTCTAGCAAAGTGGACTATTGCTTATATAAATGATTTACCTGATAGTGCATTTGCGTATATTTCTGCTGGGGGTAAAAAGGATTCTAGTGGAAAGACTGTTCCTAGAACTCTTAGACATTTACCTTATAAGGATAAAGATGGCAAGATTGATTTACCTCACTTAAAGAATGCTATAGCTAGAGCTAAGCAAGCAAAGATTCCAGCTGAAGCTAAAACTAGGGTTATGACTAAACTACAGCGTATATTAAAACGGATTAAGGGGTGATAATGTTATGGTAGAGAATGATGAAGGTAATTCTGGTGGTAATGTTAATGATGATACAGACTATAAGAAAATAGCTGGGGAAGTTGTTAAACATATAAATATTCCTGAGAAGGTTGATGAAGAGAAGCTTAAAGCTGATATACTTAAAGAATTTGAGGGTAAAATACCTGAGAAAGTTGATGTTGAAGATATTATTAATAAGGCTGTAGAGAAAGCAAGTGAGAAGATACCAGAAAAGGTAGATAGGGAAGCTCTTAAAACTGAGATTTTAACTGAAATTAAGAAAGATATTCCTCAAGCAACTAATGAGGAAGATATAATAACTAAAGCCATTACTGCTATGGAAGAGAAGTTAAAGCCTCCAGAGCCTAAGAAAGTAAAGATTAGGCATGACAGTAGAACTGCTGCAAGACTTATATTGGGGGATTCACTTGAAGATGTGCAAGTAAGGGAAGGTGAAGAGGATGAGTGAGAGTAAAGATGCTATGATTAAGATGCTTATTGAGCAACTTTCAACTAAGGATCAAGATAAGAGAGAACTGGAGAAGAAACTTGTTGAGTTATCTGAACAGATAATTGAATTGAAGAACAGTATTAATAACGCTAATACTCCAACTGAGAGAGCTGTTCCACTTTCACAGCTTAGAAATATGCTTAATGAAGCAACAGGATATGTGCAGAAGGATCAAACTAAGAAAGATATTGATACAACTATTGATATGATTTTAGAATATGCTAAAGCTGAAGGTTATTAAAATATACCTTTAAGGTAAGGTATATTCCATATTTTTATTTGTTTTTATGTATATTATATTGTAACATTTATATATGACCTTACTGTAGTTTATATACGGTGGTCTATAATGAAAAGTAAAATAGAAGAACTAGCTACTGCTGGTAGTGCTGCTGTAACTGCTATTACTCCCAAAATAATTTCTGCTGTTATTGAAGAAATAGCTAGAGATAATGTTGTCTGGGCACAATTCTATAGAGTTAATACTGACTTGATGAGGAACGGTGGAACAGAAGTAGTCTTTCCTAAGAAAGGTTCTGGTGTTGTTGCTGGTTGGGGTCTTTCACAAGGTGAAGGATTAACCGCTAGTGGAATGACATTCTCTGCTGTAACTATTGGTATATCCAAAGGTGGAGTTGGAATTGGACTTTATGGTGAAGCTTTAAGACAAACTAATAGGGACGTTATTCAAATTAACCTTGAGGAAGCTGGTAATGTTTGGGCTGAAACAATTGATATTGCTGCATTTCAAGCTATGTTCCCAACTGCTACTGCAACTGCATGTAACGGTGGAACATTTGTTGCTGCATCAGTTAATGTTGTGGGTGTTAAGAGTGTATCTCCTAGCACATGTACTGGATTTACAATAGTGAATCTTGGAACAAGCTCAAGTATAACTTATGCTTCTGGTGCTGTTGGAACAGTAACTTATTGGTATTCTCCTGCAACTCTTGGATATGAGGGTGTATCTGCAACTGCTGGATCTTTAGGAGCTAAAGATTTACAGAATTGTAGAAATGGTATAAGAGGATACAAATACAAGCCAAGTGTAGCCGTTGTACATCCTCAATTAGTTACAAACCTAATTTATGATCCTGCTGTTAAATTTGTTGAACAAGCTGCTTATACTGGTGCTGATAAAGCTCACGCTTATACTGGTGAATTGGGGCAAGTTATGGGTCTTAGAATCATAACAACTGTGTATGCACCAACTATTGCTGTTGCAGTTATTGATGAAGGTAAACTTGGTTACCAAGTTGTAAGGAAAGAACTGGACATGAATAGGGATCAATATACTGGTATGTCAATGGATTGCTTATACTTCTGGGGATTTGCTGAGAAAGGCTTTGGTGTTGTTAACACAAGAGCTTATGGTTGTGTGGCTATAAAAGGCACTTATGGCGTAGATATTGGCTTAGGTTCTGGATTTCCTTAGTTAAGGTGAAACTATTTTTACCTTAACATTCTTTCTCCATTAGTTTCCCATTATATTTTATTTATTTTTAGTTTATGATAATATGACTTGTCTAGACACAAGGTTTATTATATAAGTAGCACTTTATTTTGTTGGTGAATGTGTAATGGTAAATTATCTTACTACTCCTGATAATGTTAGGAAAAGATTAGGTCTTACTCCTGATGAAGCTCCTGATGAAGTTGTATATGAATATATTTCTACTGCTCAGAAAGATGTACGTAAAGATTTGGCTTTCTTCCAGTTTGATGATACTCTTAGCGGTAATATTAATGGTGTTAATACTACTTTTTCTACATGTAATAGTTTTATAGCTGATATGAACTATGATAATATTGTTAATAATTCTGATATAGAAGTTTATGGTTGGACTATAAGTGATGATCCTGGAACCAGAGTAACTATTTCATTATCAACTATTTATCCTGAATATGGTAAAGTTGTTACTAATAGTGCTCCAAGTGGGTTAGCTAAGATTACAGCTAGATATTATTATTATGATACTTATGTTGATAGTGAGCTTATTCCAGAGGCTTGTGCTGATTTAGCTGCTTACTTGTATGCTGGACGTGAATTATTACTTATGCCTAGACAATGGATGTTTGGTGCTTATAGGTTCATTAAATCAGTTGAATATAAAGAGTTACTTGAAAGTTACTATGGAAACTTAGATAAAATTCTTGGTTATGCTAGTCTTAAAGATTCACATGATGAACCAACTTTAATTAGAGGGTGATTAAATGAAATCTCATATGGAGCTTATAATTAAGATTATGATTAGAAGATATGGTGAAGATGTTAATCATAAGCAACGTGTTAAGACTGATCTAGGTGATGGTGAAGCAGAGTATTCTTATGAAGTTAAAGAGCCTAAACGTGGACAGTTTAAGAAGATTACTCCTGAAGATGAAACTGTTAACCGTTGGGGACGCAGAATAGAAGCTGATGCTATAGGAACATTTCCTGTTGGTACTAAAGTGTATGAGAGTGATTTAATTGAATTGGATGATGGATGGTATGAGATAGATAAGAAAATAACCCATAGGACTGGTGGAGTAGATGATTATATTGAAGTATTTCTTAGAAGGAGACAATAATGATAACTGTAAATGTTAAAGGTATAGAGAAAATGGTTTCTTTATCTCAGAGATTTATTGGATTTGAGGATAAAGTTAAAAGTATTGTTATTGAGGAACTAGAGTATTATGCTGATTCAATAAGGAATGATCCTGAGGTTCCAAAGGAATATGCTGATGCTATTTATATAGCTATTGTTGAAGAGTTTGATGTTATTGCTTTAGCTGTTCATATACCAGAGAGAATGGCTTATGAACGCTTTGGCAACAGAGTACAATGGGCTGTTTATAAGTGTCCTAGACGCAAATATAATGATGGTATGATAACTAAAGAGTATGATGGTCCACATTTTATTAGAACAAAATGGAATGATTATAAAGCTACATTTATTAATAATGTTAAGAGTAAGATAATACAAGAAATAAAGAGTGGTGCATAATATGGTTAGCTTTGATTTATGGAAGATACAAACTACTTTTATGAATAGTATACGTGCTTATGTTTATCCTGAGCAAGTACATTACCAGTCTGTAATATCTATGTTTACTAGGGGTGGTACTATTACTCAGGAATTTTATCCTTTCTCTACTAGTATTAATGCTTATGGTGTTTATGTTACAAGTGTTCTAGGTAGCCCAGGTCCAATGACTATTTCATGTATTTGTGGTAGTAACACTATGAATTCTGGAACTGTAGCTGGTACTGTTGGTTGGAATATTATTAATTGTTCATGTGAAGATATTGTTTCTTCAAGATACTCTAGTTTAGTTGTTGAAGCTTCAGTTAATGCTGATAATAATTATAATTTAGGTGGAGATCCCAATAATGATTATTTCTTTAATGGTTCAGCATCTACTATTCCAATAGCTTTTACTGTTGGAGTTAAAGACTTTGTTTATAGAGCTTATAATGATGAGCTTATTAAACAGAATAATTTGCCTGTAATAGTTGTTGATGTTACAGGTAGACCAAGGGTTAGAGATAGATATCTTAGTGGTGATTACACTTGGCTTGATATTACAGTTAGAGCTGATGTTTACGGTAAGCATAGTAATGAAGTTGATAAGCTTATTTATGGTGCTGATAGGGGAACATATAAGAATAGAAAGTCATTTGATGAAATATATTATGTTACTCCAAGTGTTATATCTCAGAAGGATTATGTTAGACCAGAAGTGCTTCATAGAAGTGTTAGTTGGGTAGCAAAACAATTAATAGCTAGAGAATAATATATAAATAGGGTAGTAATGTTTATTAGTATAGGTGGTTAATAATGGGAAGATATTTCAGATTCACAGAAGGTGCAAACAGTAATACATTTGATTTCACAGTTAGAGCTGACTTTAGTGAGAGGAAAGAATACTTTAGTGAGTTTGTTTTTGGTGGAGAACGTGATAAACGTATTTATGGTCTTACAAGAATTACTCCAACTGCTAGTTGGGAATATGATGTTAATGGTTTAGCTTTCTTAAGATTTGTTCTAGGGTCTCTTAGTGGAAGTAGTGTAACTTCTGTTACGGATACTCCTGAGATGGGAACTATTCATGCTGGTGTAGATGGTATTAATTATGGTATTACATCATCCAAAGTTGATACTTGGAACTTTACTGTAGATGAAGGTGGACCAGTTAAAGCTGAAGTTACTGCTATGGGTAAAGGAACTACAACTGTTGCTCCAGCTGCTTACACTACAGATATTGATCAAGCTGTGGTTATGCCTTATGATGTTGGTGTAACAATTGGTACTAGTAGTATTGGATTTGTTAGATTTAACTTGAATATTAATAATGGTTTACAACCTGTGTTTAAGAACCAAACTGTACCTGTAACTATTAGACCAACTGGTTTAGAAGTTAGTGGTAGAATCAGAGTGTTAGAGTATTATGACTCTGATGTTGTAGATGGTTCTTTAGCTATTAAGGTTGGTACTTTAGGAGTATTATATGTTCCAACAGTTAAGTTCACAGAGGTTCCTCCAACTGCAACAGGTTATGAGCTTCCAGAAATAGAATATTCATTTAATGGATATCCAACAACTAGTCAAGATGCTGTTTGGGCAACATTGAATAATACGCTTAAGTGGTAGATATGGTGAAAACTAAGAAAGAAGAAGAATTAACTATAAAGTCTATAATAGAGAATACTCCTGAAACTTTTTATATACCAGAATTTGGTAATGTTACCGTTAGGTGTCCAACTACTGGTGAGAAGCTTGATGCTAAGAGAGAAGCATTGAAGATTACTGAAGGTTTAACTGAGTTTGATACTAATGTTGAACATGCAAGAATCTTAGCTATGAAAATGATTATTAAACCAAAGATTACTGTTGAAACATATTTAGATAGTAATGATGCTAGAATTTCAATTGTGCTTGATACTGTTCATATGTGGTATAATAAGAAAATGGCAAAGCTTAATGAAAGTAGACAGGAGTTAATTAGAGATTTTTTAGAACTGAAGAAGGAGAGCTAAGTATTGGGTTCTTCTATTTGCTTAAGGAGAACAATTTTGACTGGAACAAAGCTAAAGAAGTGTTCTATAGTATGACTGAACCTCAAATATTATGGTTCAATATTACTGCTGCTACTGAGAAACGTAGACTTGATGATGAAGCTGAAGCTGAAGCTAATAGAAGAAGTAATGTGAAAGGTAAAGGTTTTGGTGGAACAGAAATAAATAAAAGGTCATTTACCTTTAGAGATTAGTATGGTGTGATGATATAAGATGAGTAGTGGTGGAGATGCAGATATATTCATTGGGATTACTGTACAAACTGATCAATTAGCGGAAGCTAATCAATTGGTTATTGATTTAACTAATAATCTTAGGAATCTTCAGGGTACAGCATCTCAAGTACATCTTCAACAGTTAGGAACTAGTTTTGGTAATATATCAAGTGAACTTGCTAAGGTTAAAGGTATTATCTCTGAAACTACTCCAAATGTAACTGGATTAACTAGAAATATGATTGAATTATCTACTGCTGGATTAGAGTTTAGTTTACCAGCACTTGAGAAGATGCCTGGTTTACTTAGTAATATAAGTAGAAACTTAGGTATTTTACCAAGTAATGTTAAAGATTTGTGGATGGCACTTGGTAAAACAGTTAATGTTGGTGGACTAATACAATTTGGTGTAGGTATAAAGGAGTTAGGTGAAAGTTTAGGTTATACTGATCAAAACCTAAAGGATTTTGTTAGAAACGCCAGTATACTTAGGGAAATAGCTACTAAGACATTTGGTGGAGCAAGATTATCTGGTAAGCAATATGAAGCATTTATAACTAGTTTAGCTGAAGATGCTAAAAGGGAAGTTCCACAGATTGAGAGTATAATGAACAGAATGTCTAAGGCTTTTATGGGTTTATCTGCTGTTGATAAGTTTGCTATTGATTTAGAGATGCCTAAAGCTAAGGTTTTAGCTCATGATTTAGGTAGACTTGGTGCTATTCAGGCTGATTTAACTAATGTTACTCATGCTATGAATAATGCTCATAGATTATCAGGACCAGCATTAGAACAATTGTCTCAAATTACTAATCTTGGAACTGAAGAACTTAAAGCTAACTCTAGAGCTGTTGAGGATAACGCTAGAAAATATGATATGTTAAGAGATTATATGAGACACACTAGAACAGCCATTGGACCATTAGGTTATGCTTTCAGAGATATTACTATGCAATTATATTGGGCATCACTAGGATTCTTATTCTTAACTATGACTATCATAAGAAGTGAACAAGCTCAGTTAACAGCTGAACGTAGAGCCAATGATTTAGCTAAGTCATATTATAACATTATACAGTTACAAAGAGATTATGCTAGAACAATGATAGAATTTGGTGCTAATAGTGAGGAAGCTGGTAAAGCAAGTGTTCAACTTGAAATGGCTGAACGTGATTTAGAATTACAACAGAAATCTTTAGCATTAGCTATTAAATCTGAAGTGTTGCAAAACTTACAGTATTATGCATCTATGATACCTTTAACTGTTAATACTATGTGGTTACTTATGACTGTTATTGGACAAGTTAGAGGAGCATATATGACTTTAACTACTGAGAAGATGAGAAATGCTATATTTACAATGCTGGAAGCAAAAACAACTAAGACGGCTTCATTAATGCAATTTATTGATAATGCCGCTAAAGCTACAGGTACAACTGTTACTAAAGCTTCAAATGTAGTTAAGGGTAAAGAAATTACTCTTGAAGGTATTTATACTGCTGTTAAAACAGCATCTAATTATGCTAGAAGTATAGGTTTGGGGTTATTAACTTTAGGTATAGGTGTTGCTATAGCTTATACTGCTACTACATTAATGATGGCTCATGCTGAGAAAGAAGCTGCTAGACAAATGAAAGAAATGAATATACAGATGGAAGAGCTTGGTAGTAGATGGGGTAGAATGTCACTTGGAGCTCAAGATGCTTCATTTAATATAGCTGAACTTAATAATGTTGTTGATATGACATCTGATGTAGCTAATAATGCAACTGATTCTTTAGTTGGTCTTGATAATACTTTAGCTGGTAAATCAGTTGATAAGTCTGCATTAAAAGCTGCTGATGCTATGAGTATTCTTAATGCTAATATTAATAGGATTGATACTGGTTCAGCAATGTTGAAACTTAGTGAATTTACTGGTGAACTAGATAGTATAGATGAAGATAAAAGAATTAGTGTTGATGCTAAAGTTAGTAAAGATGTTGTTACTGGTGGTATTATGGATAATAATATAGCTAACTATAGAATGTTATCCAATAGGGATACTGGTAACAGATATAATGTTACTATTATATTTGAGAATGTTAATGTTAGAGATCAAAATGATATTGATAATATAGCTGTAGCTATAGATAAGAAGTTTCAACATCATATTCATGCTATAGGTGGGGAAGTGTAATGGTACAGTATGAATATGAGAAGGGTTATGCTCAAATAAGACATGGTGGAAACTATTATTATCCAACTGAAGGTGAGTTAACTAATAGGTTAAGTGAAGGATGGTCTCATGCTCAATTCAGATTTATTGAGGATGATATGGATCTTGTTGAGGGTGATCTTGCTACTATAGATTTTGTTAGACCTGGTTACCAATATGCTTTGTTTAAGGGTGAAGTAACTGAAATAAGTAATATTACTGAAGGTAAGGAAAGATACTTTGAAGTAATGTTTGATGGTGAAGGAAGAAAACTTGATTGGCGTATAGCTCAACTTCCAAGCTCTACTATGGCTGAACATGAATATATTGCTACAATTATGAGTTATGTTAGTGGTTTAATAGGATATTCTACAACTGATTCATTAACTAATCCTGTATCTCCAAGTAGAGGTGGATCAGGTAGAAGAATGGTATGGGAAGCTCTTACACAGTTCTGTAAAGATAAAACTATAGATTTTATGATAGATGATATGAAGGGAACAGTATACTTTTTCCATTCACCTATTGGCACTATTAGTGGATCATTTGATCCAATATTAGTAAGGGATAGAACTGATAGCATAAAGAAACTTAAAACAAGAATAACATTGTATAATGAGTCAAATCTTGTTAATGAGCATTATGATTGGTGGAGTGAATCAACATTATATATTAAATGTTTCACAGCAGATACTCCAGCTGGTCCAATAGATCAGGATGGTACAGTTATGTTACTTACTGATCTTGATAATAGACCTGATTACTGTAGAGACTATAGTGTTGTGGCTAGAGGAACAACAGATAATAACTTTCAGGTATGGGTTGGTATTACTCCAGATAGTATTATTCCAGCAGTTAGAACATTTAATTATAGTTATATTCCAGTTATGAGCAAACACTATAAGATAGGTATAGGAGATCAAGATAAGATGTACTTTAATGTATATCTTAGTTCAAGCGTATGCCCAGATGGTAGTTTGCCAGTTGATAATTATCTTAAAGCTAAACGTGGACCAATAACATGCTTAAGTGCTGGACCACATGATAAGTTAAGCAGTATAACTACTGGTGGATGGAAAACTGAACATCTTAATATATATGAGGACTTTGAAACTGTTGGAACTTGGAGTGGAAGTATTGCTCAAGCTATAATACAGCTTACAAGTACTTTCTATACTTACTTTGGTGGAAGTGATGAATTTTATGTTCAGCCAGTTAAACAAGCTGGAATATTCATTGATGGAATATACTTTGAGAATGTTATATCTTACACTTATTCTGTAGCTGGATCAGAATCTTCATATGATATAAGGGAATATTTGCCTTCAGATGAGTTATATACTGGTAACCTTGAAACTGGAAGTATTACAGCTAAAAGTAGACTAGGTGACTTATGGAAACCAGAGGAAGCTTTAAGGGATGTTGTTATAGAAGGTACACAATCTGCTACTGTTGGATATGAAGCCACATTCAATTCAGGTGGAACAGCTGAAACTTATCTTATTCAAGAGGTAACACATGAGTTTGATGGTGATGATTGGAGAACTAGGTTAATATGTAGTTCATCTAAAGCTCACCATGAGTCAAGTGATAGAGCAATAAAGATAAGAAATCTGGGTTATGCTGTTAGACAACTTGAGCATTTTGCTAATGACGTAGCTGGTGATACTGATATTCTACGTAAACAAATGACTGCTGTTGCTTTTGCTCCAGTATTTCCACAGCCAAGTGATATTTTAGGTGGAACAATTAAAGCTGAAGATTTAATATTTAATGGAACAATAGTTTCTATAGGTAACATTGGAACAATAGGTACTATAGATAACTTTAGTGTTGGAAGTATAACAAGTATTGGTACTATTGGAAATATTGGTTATATGGAAAACTTAAGCGTTGGATCAATAGAAGTTATTGGTACAGCTGATATTTCATATGCTATTATAGATGATATTAATGTTATAGGGATAGCAACTATAGGTATAGCTAATGTTGATAATATTGGTACAATAAATACTTTATCAGCTGGGATACTAGTTGCTGGTGATGTTACTGTAACAGAAATAAGTAATGTTGAAATAATGAGTATTGCATCAGCTACAATAAACACTTTAAATCTTACATCACAAATTGTTGGTAATCAAGTTGTTGTATCAAATAATATTGCTGATTTAGCTATTACAGCTGGTAAGATTGGTAATAATGCTGTTGTTGCTGAAAACCTGTATATTTCTTATCCAGAAGATAATATGATTCATAATTACAGTTTTGAAATAGATAGTAATAATGATAATCTTCCTGATGAACTTACTATAAGTTTCTCATATGGATCATTAGCTACGTGGGGATTAAGTTCAGAAGCCTTCTCTGGATCTCAAGGTGTTGCAGTTACTTTTCCAACAAATGGTGAATACTTATACTTGGATACATCTTATAGTATTCCAGTATGTGAATATGAGCAATTCTTTGCTAAAGTTTATGCTAAGGCTAATGTGACAACCAGTTGTGCAGCAGTTGGAATGAAATGTTATGATGCTGGTGGAACCTTAGTTGGTGGATTATTTTCTAACAAGTTTAATCTTACTACTTCATGGCAAGCTTTCCAGATGAGACATACTGTTGATGCTGCAACTAGATATATTGTTCCTTCTTTATACATATATAATCCAACTGTGTATCCATGTACAGTATACTTTGATGATTTTATATGTAGAAGAGTTATAATGTCAGGTTTACAGATAGCTAAAGATGTTACTATTGATGTTTCAGGTGCAACCATAACTAATATGCAGATAGCTGGTATAATTCAAGGTGCAAACATGGACTTTACTAATGCTACTATTGATAATCTTAATATGGCTGGTGGATCAATAACTAATGTTAGTTTTGGAAGTATAAACAATTTAGCTATTACAGGATGTACAATTGATTCTGTTACTATAGGAGCAATAACTGGTGACAATATTATATTGGCTAGTCATATTGATAATGGAGCAATAACTGCTGGTAAAATAGCTTCTGGAGCAGTTGAAAGTGATAAAATTACGGCTAATTGGATTACAGGTAAAAGCTTTAGAACAGCTGATAGTGGCTCTAGAATAGAGTTTAATGCTCAAGGTATAAGAGGCTATAGTATTGAAACTACAATGTTTAGCATTTCAGCTTTAGATGGTAAAATGTACTGCGGTAACGGTAGTGTAGTACTTAGTAATTTAGGTATAGGGCTTAATGGTATATCATTATTCTTGTTTGATTCAGTACCTAATCCTAAAGGAGCCCTTAATGCTAATTCATCTTTTGTTAATCTTGATTCTAGTGTTTCTATATATATTAGAGCAAATAGTTTAATAGCTTTTAATACTAATTCTAAAACAGTACAATTAGAACAATGTAATCTTGTTCCCCAATATGCTAATCAAAGCTCCGTTGGAACAGCAAGTAAATATTTTATGGATGGATATTTCAATACTATACATTATCTAGCTGCTGATTCTGGATTTGATGATTATGATGATCTTGAAATGGCTAGATATTTAACATATAAAGATAAGAATAATAAATCTAAAATAGATTTAAAATCACTAAGTTTCCTAATGGATGACAATGATTTTATTAGTGCTAATAAAATGAACAATTTTCTTTTGGGATGTGCTAAACAAACAGCTGAAAAACTTGAAGCTATAGATAAGAGACTTAAACAACTTGAAGATGAAAAGGTGAATAAGTAATGGGTGGATACTTTAATACTGTACATTTTAATAGTATAGTTGTTGGAACAATAAGTGGTGGAGAACCACCTGGTGGAGCAAGTAGTTTATCTGATTTAGCTATTGATGTTACTAAAGACTGGGGAACATTTGGTATAAATAATATGGGTTCACTAGCCTTTGCTTCTGGAGCAACAATATATTCTGTTGGTGAAACTTTAGTTACTACAGGAACAATTAAACCTGCTGGTTATATGACTAATGCAGGATCTATTGGTATAGCTGTAACTATACCAGTTAATAGTGGTGGAATAGAGAACATTTATGTTCTTGATGGAATAATTGTTGGTTATAACACAGTATCAGTTGAAGCAACAGTATTTCCATATACTTTTCCATTCATACTAGGATAATTAATATATAGGATATGAAATATAAATAATAGGAGAGAGTGATATAAATATGCCAATTACACATCAAAATGTTGAGCCAGCTAATGGAACTTTAGATGCTGATGAATATAATGCTACACATGATATTAGTGGAGCAAGTATAATTACTTCAATATGTTTTGCTTATGCTGGGACATTAGTGCCAGGTAACACTATAGCTCCAATAATTATTGTACCAACAAGTTTAGATATAGTTAATGTTTATGCTGTTGTTAAAACACCTTGTACAAGTGGTGCTATATCTGTTGATGTTAATAAGAATGGAATAACTGTATATAGTACTCAAAGTAATAGACCAATCATTAACGCTAATTCATACTCTGTGTTAGCAACTATTCCAGATATTACAGTATTGAATCTTGGTGATACTTTAACTATAGATATTGATACTGTTGGTAATACTATTGGAACTGATCTTACTGTTATAGTTAGATGTAGACAGGAATTATATATAGTATAGTGAGATGATATAATGACATCTATTACAACTGATGGAACCGTGTTAATGGTTGGTGGAGACCCATTTTATATTCAGGGTATGCAAGAGAATATGAATCCAAATATTTGTTTAAATGGTCCAACTGATTATTGGAATCTTGAGCATTTTCAAGATCTTAAAGAGCATGGTTGTAATTTTGTTGAAACTAATAATATACCTTGGAGCTATTATATTAAAAGTGATGGTTATCCAAATACTGCTCAGACAGAGAAAGTACTAGATGTTTTTGCTGATTGGGCTCAGCAAGAACATGTTTATTATTTATTTACTATGGTTGGATTTAATGGTCCATCATGGAAAATACCTTCATGGTGGAATGCTGGTAGAACAAGTGATGAGTTTGAAGTTGATATGTATAACTTAGCTGAAACTGATCTTAATTCAGCAAGAGCATCTGTTTATAGATTCTGGGATTTTATAGCTGATAGATATAAAAATAATTCATATGTTTTACTTAACTTCTTTAATGAACCATTTTATGGTAATGATATTGCAAGATATGGTGGACAAGCTAGTTTACATACACAAAGATATGTTGATATGGTTGAGAAAATTTATGATACTGTTAGGGCAGCTGGGTTCAATAATTTAATTTTTGTTGATTTTCCAGGAACTTATTATCATACTTCAGCTAGGATAGATGTTGATAGGGACGTATGTTATGAAGGTCACTTGTATCTTATTCCATTTACTTGGATTAATACTATGAGTACATGGAAAATAGAAATAGACCGTTTTGAAGATATATTCTGTACTGATTTTGGTAAACCATGTTTTATTGGTGAATATGGATTCATAGGCACTTTACGTTGGGATAGTGATGGTGATGGTACTCTAGATAGTACTGATTATACTCAGATAAATGCTGATTTCTATCTTAGACAAAATCCAATCTGGGAAAGTGTACTTGCTGAGGAAGTTGATTATATTGAGAATTCAACTAATTTATGTGGTCACAGTTGGCATTGTCATGGATGGTTATATGGTGGATGGTATCATTATTATTGGGGACAAAGGGGAGCAGATGTTTTTGATGCTAATGAAAGTGAATGGTTAATGAATTTGGTGTTAAGTGGAACAATTCCTGATACTGTTCCACCTACTCCACCTAGTACATTGATATTTACTGATGGAGAAGAAGGTTCTTCACAGGAAACATATGGTGATTTTAGTGCTTGGGATGGTACTGTTGTTGTAGGTAGTGAATCTATGTTGATTTCAACTGAGTATCCTCATCATGGATCATTATCTTTTAAGTCCGTTACTCAAGGTAGTCAAGGATATTATGGTTTAGCTTATAGGCTTGGTTACGTTTCTGAAAGTACTCTTAATCTTGAGATACAAAATGCTAGGTTTAATGGTACTCCTGATGTTGTAAGTACAGGCTATACTTGGATGGGAGTATCTGGCATTGATGGTGTTAATAAAACTAATGCTAGAGCTGGAATATATAATGATAATGGAACATTAGAATGGTTTATTAGAGCTAGACATGATGGTGGTTTTACTAATGTTCATACTATAGTAGCTACTACACCTCAGATTAATACTAATTATAGTATGGAACTTGAGTGCATTAAAAATGGAACATTAACTCTTTATGTTAATGGAACAGCAGAATGTCAACTTGCAGGATGGAATACTGATAGAGCATTTAACTATACATTCATAGGATTCTGCTTTAATGAGGGAACAAGTTCACCAGCTACATTCTGGTGTGACTGTGTTAGAATGACCCCTTCAACAGTTGATGGTGGAACTGTTCCTCCAGATACAGTTGATTTCTTATTTGCAGATGGAACAGTTGGTTCAACTCAGGAAACAGCTGTTAATTTTAGTGCTTGGGATGGCACATTCTGTAGTTCAGGTAATACTGCTGCTATTACAACAATGAATCCTCATCATGGTTCACTTTCATTTACTTTCTATGTTGATGAAGATCCAACAGAATGGTGTATGGCTTACCATGAGTTATCTGATACTATTAATACTTTAGATATTAGAGCAATGAACTTTAGAACAACTCAGGGTCCAGGTTCAGTTGGTGCTAGATACCAGTTTATGGGATTCAGTAGAAGTGGATCACTTACTTATCAGTTTACTCAAGCTAATATTGTTAATGATGATGGAACATTCAGATGGGGATTAACTTATTGGAGTGATGGATCACTTAATTATTATGAGCCAGTAATATCTAATACTGTTGCTGTTGATACTGATTATACTGTTGAAATACAATGTATACGTGGTGATGGTACTAATGGAACAACTAGATTATATATTGATGGAACAATGGAACTTGAGGTTACTGGTGTAAGTGTTGGAAGTGAATGGGCTAGATATGCTTATATTGGTAACAGAAATAGTGGATGGGTAATTAATAAAACTACATTGAACTTTGATTGTGTTGGAATATCAACATTATATATAGGTGTTGAAGGTGAAGGAACGGCTCCACCTTCAATATCACCTGTTAGACAAGGAATTTATACTCAGATAATATAGGAGTGAACAATAGTGAGTTTTCCCTATAAGTTTCCTGTACCACTTGGAGGTGATATGATGGTAAATGTTATATTTGATGGAACAGTAAATGAAGCAGATGATGTTACTCCAATAGAATTACTTAATGGTATTATTCTTATAACTAGACCTGATAATAGTATAGTAACAACATTAGAAGTAACAACTTTATCTGATGGAAGCTTTGTTGAAAATACAGAGTTATCTGACGGAGTTTATTCTGCTGTGGCAACCTTTAGTAAAGAAGGATATATAGATGGTATAGCTAAAGTTGATTTTACTGTTAAGCCTGAACTTAAGAAAATGGTGGTAACTCTTAATGTGTCTATGGAATAGACTATTAAAGTTATTATCTATTAAGAAGAAAACTATGATTGTAAAGTTAAAAGTGAAAACTTAGAATATTTCCCAGTCATATGTTTGAGCTTCTTCTTCTCTAGCTCCCCAACATGCTAATTGTAAAGCATCTACACGGTCATCATTTTGTTTTGTTGTCCAATTATATCTTCTTAATTCAGTTACTAAATTATGGTATACTTCTGGGATAGCTATTCTTTTCTGGTGGAATATTGTTTTAAGGTGGGATTGCATTCTTACTTTATACTTGTTAAACACTATAGTGTTAACAACCACTCCTTTATCTTCTAGTCTTTGGTTTTCACTAATATTTTCATGATCTGCATAAACATATATTACATTAAAATCTCTAAGTATCTGTATTATTTTTTGTTGCATATCTTTATATTCTTCTCTACGCCAAGCATCAACAAATATTACTCTATAAACATTATCTTTACATCTTTGTACAAGAACTATTGCTGTATAATGTTGATTATGCTGATAAGAAACTTTACCATTTCTTCTAGTAAATACTATTTCAGATGGAACATTAAATCCAACTATGGTTCCATTATATTCTATATTTCTATAATGTTCCTTACTTGGTATTGAGTCTCTACTTAGAAAATTAACTCTATATCCCTTTATTCCTCTATTAGAAATATATGAATGATACTTGCCAGTTTTACATGCTATTTCTTGTACATCCTCAGCTAGTCTACTGGAATAAGTATTATATCTAATAAAGTATTTATCTCCATCTCCTTTAATAAGTGAGTCAAATAGAAAACTTAAGTAATATCCATCATATAACTTAATTTCTTGTGGAATATATTTATCTTTAGATTTGCCCAACTTACTAAAATAATTAACTAAATTTTTATCATAAAATAATATTCTTCCATTATTATCATACCATGTGTGTATATTCATCAAGTTTCCAATTTCTATTATTTCATTAAAATAAATATTATTTGCTATTGGATCCTGATGTATACAGAATCTTGTTTTTGTATCTATATTTCCTTCTGATATATACCAACCTAGTAATCTCATAAATAATTTAGTATTATATTTTTTATTTCCTATTTTTATATTATCTGATTTTATTCCATTATATTTTGCTTTTCTTATAATATAATGATGTGTAACATGTTCTCCAGCATAATGCATATGCAAGTTGTTTTTGTATCTATTTTTATATGGTATTAAATGTCTAGTTTTACATAAAATATCTAAGTTTCTGTTCTTTATATGTGTCATTAATCCTTTATAGTTACTAACATTTATTGCTGTTATTTGTTGATATTCACTTTCCATGTTATTCTGGTTTAAACATAATACTTTTTCATTCTTAGATACTTTATCTAGTCTTTTCCATCCATTTAATGTTAATACTTCAGTATCTCCAGACAAACAGTATCCCCAGTCTATACCAGCAATTACCTGAGTGTCATCCTCTACTGTAAATTGAGGTACATCCTTAACAGCATCTTTAAGTAGTTTGGGATCAATAAGTACTCCTAAACCAGAATATGCTTTACCTTCCCAGAATATAGTGAACATATCATCAGGTAATGACCGTTTAGCTTCTTCCCACTTATTTCTAGTATTAGGACAATCCATAGCATCCCAAGCCTTACGTTCCCAACCAGTATACTTTTCTTTATTCTCAGCTATTTCAACAAACTTTGATCCAAATACCATTGGTGTACCACTTAATATTATAAGATCCATATTTGAGTGACCTATAATACGGAAAGTATCATTTATAACAAAGTCTCCAGCTATTGCTCCCTCATCAACTATTACACAATCAGTATGTTTACCTTGTATAGCTTTTTCACTATTAGGTACAGCTAATATAACTGATCTATCTTTAAAGTACACTCTACTAGTTAATGGGTCACCTTCAACTTCTGATGCTATTATAGGATTATCTTCTATAGCACGTTTACTATGAGCATAAAGTGATTTAGCTTGATCTTCACTACCTGAAATAATTAATACTGAATAAGGACGGTTTATGAATCTAGGAAGTACCACAGTAAGCCATAATGCTATACATGAAAGTAATATACTTTTACCTGTACCACCAGCAGCTTCCAATAGTAATCTCTTTAGTCTTTCATGTTCTACAGGTGAATTAATGCGTTTAAGCCAATTCATTACTTCTGCTTGATACTCATATGGTGGATATCCCATAGCATCATTAAAGAAACTAGGTGGATCCTTATACCATTGTAGAAACTTTACTGCTTTATAAACTTGATCAATTTTTGGCATTTTGTTGTTCCCACCTGCTAGCAAATTTCTCTAAGTATTCTGGTGGGAAATCATGCATACATCTTATTATTCTATGGAACAAATCATCTGTTGTTTCTTGTATTTCAAGTTTAGTACTCCATTTAAGATATTGCTCTATAGAATATCTTGCTTCACCAACAAACTTAAGGAATAACTCTCCATATTGCTTAATATCTTCAAGTGACCGTATTTCTTTACTTATAGTTTCAACTCTGTTAGTTACAAGTTGCAAGTTTCTACTGAATGTTTTAACTATCTCTATATCACGCTTAATGGTTTCTCTAACTACTTTATCTCTAAGTTGATTAGCTTTAATTGTTTCACTTACTAAAGTTTCCACATGATTAGCAAAATGTTTCTGGAAATTAAAGTATTTAAGATGTTTTTCACTATGTTTAGTATAAGCTATTCTCACTATATCTTTAATACTGGTTCCTTCAAGCCTAAGTTTATCATATTCTTTATGATGAGGACTAGAACATATTTTACAGATTCTACCCATAGATGACCACCAAGTACCATAAGTAACCAAAATACAGTATATAAAGGTTCCACATTAAAATAGAAAATTCAAGCTATATTAAATAAACATAACACTTAAGATTCCATAAAAAACCCATAATAGCTACACTATAAAATGTATATCCTTATATTGTATATTAAGTTTTCATATATGGATGTTATCCTTAACTTTAGATTTAAATAAATAAAAATAATGTGTTAAGCTAAGATTTTTATTCTTAACTTATTTGAAAATTGTATTTCTGCTAACTGATAGATAAATTCTATGGCTTTGTCAATATCTAAGGTTTTGATATAATCTATGTTTGCGTATATTCTACGTTTAAGATTTCCAATTTTAGATTCTACTTTTTGGTTGTAAGGGTGTTTATAATCTTTTACTAAATGAAATATGTTTAAGTGTGTATCTGTAAACTTAGCATTAGTGTCAATTCCTATATTCTTATATCCTTTTGATAATGCTTTTAATAGCATATCTCCAAAGAATAACTTTTTTTCTCCACAATTTTTTAAGCATTTATAGAGTTTAATATTAACATTAATACCATTAGATAATATTGCTAATTTGATTTTATATTTATTATTAAACACTAGTACTCTTTGAGATTTATTAGAATCACATAGAGATTTAAAAGTGATATCTGATAAATCTATGATTGCGTCAACCTTTGAAGGATTAATTTTACTATCTTTTTTTATACGTTTCAATTTATCCTTTGATAGTTTTGTTTTATATCCCATTGCTTTAATTTTTGTTACTGATATTTTACTAAGTTTACTTATCTTAGAATAGCCTAGATTTAGTTTAAGTGATTCTTCTATAATGCTTTGTTGTATAGCTGTTATAACCGTTGTTTTTCTTCCATATTTGTTACCTTTTTTGAATCCCATATTTTAAACCTAAACTCTAATTTGTTTTATGAATATTTAAAACCTTTTATGCTAGTGTAAAATTTATGTAAAAAATTAGTTTTATATAAAACAATATTTTAACATATTTTAGTTAATGAGTATAGTTTACAAAATTTTAAATATAACTTATTTACATAACGTAAGATTGATTTAAAATGTCAAAACATAAAAACCAAAAGCTAGATGCCAAAACCTTAAGGGAATTGGTTATTTTATCAGAAATATTTGATTGTATATATATTATAAAGGGGGGAAATCTAATTGACTGATTACAGATTTTATATTATAGATGCTGATAGGGTAGTAACTTACAAAGGTAAAAATATTAAGTTAAATGATGCTATTAATAAAATTCAAATGGAATCAAAATTATTTACTTTTACTGATGTAATCCATTCTTTAATAGTCTTATATGACTTATTAAATAAAGAACTAGAAATAAAACCAACAGTAAAACCCAAAAACCAAACAACAGAAAATAACCTAAACTATGACATACACACCTAAACCCAAACCACCCATCTTTACATATATCCATTATATTCTTTTCTTTATTTTGTGTTTTATAGAGTGTTTTTTTCTGTGTTTGTTTGTTTGTTATGGTGTTTTAATTCATATTGGTAAAACATAAAGCATTTATGACTTATTGTTATTTTATGGTTTTTAGTGAATAAAATGATTGAAAAAGCTATAAGTGAAACTATAAGTTTTATGGTTAAAGTTTTAGGGATTATTATTTTAATTCCCATAGCTTTAAAAATTGGGTTATATTGCTATAACTCCATAAAGGGAAATAAGATTAAAGTTTAATAAAATGCTTATTTTCCTTCCCTTTTGTTTTTTTATCTCTTATAAAAAATAACATTTATATATAAGTCTAATATTTTAATTTAGGTGATTCTATAAAATTTGGGAAATAAGATGTTTTCAGCAAAAAATATTTTAAATGAAGCTAGCAACGCTAAATCACCTGAAAGACCTAAACAACCTAATCATTATGCAACCTTTGGAAATAAACTAGTAGAAGACTTTGACGGAAACTTAATAAGTTTATCTGAAGCATGGCAAAAAGTCTCAGCAAATACTAGAATAACCAATAATC